>Ga0209533_1000187_pt1 | contig 58307 bp, 51 predicted proteins | sample COG_04_FD_184748 | JGI IMG/M metagenome (GOLD analysis project Ga0209533, IMG submission 184748) | Pelagic Microbial community sample from North Sea - COGITO 998_met_04 (SPAdes) (version 2) | ecosystem: Environmental > Aquatic > Marine > Neritic zone/Coastal water | place: Helgoland, sampling...
AGAAGACGGCATTACTCAAGCAGATGTTGATGCTCAAGCTGATGTTTCTTACGGATTTGGATACGGCGATGGTGCTGCATCTGTAACTCCAGAAGACGGTGTTACTCAAGCAGATGTTGATGCTGCTGTTGATGCTGCTGATGCAAACTCTGCTGTAACTATTTCAGACCTACAATCTCAATTAGACGAAGCACTAGCAAGTGCTTGTGCTCCAATATATGTTGACATCGTAGCTGGATGGAACATCTTAGGTTATACTTTACCTTACGGTCAAGATGTAGCTGCTACGCTATCTTCTATCGAACAATCGATATTGATTGTAAAAGATAATGATGCAAGTGTTTACTGGCCAGAATTTGGTTTTAACGGTATCGGAGACTTTATTCCAGGTCAAGGTTACCAAATTAAAACCGATGCTGCTACAGCTAATTACACTTGGCCAAACATCAATGGTGAGCGTATTGCAATGTCTCCAACAGTTCCACAATGGGCTGCAAACTTGGAAGCAGATGTTCATCCTAATGATATTCGCTCGCTTGTAAAAGTTGTGAATATGCTAGGTCAAGAAGTAAATATTGAAAACCAATTTAAAGGTGAAGTTGTATTGTACTTATACAACGACGGAACAGTTGAAAAGAAAATTGTTCAGTAATATTTAACCTTAATTATTTAAAGCCTCCCGAGAAATCGGGAGGCTTTTTTTATGCTTAAACCTTATAGTACTTGTACCTTTTAGATAGATTATTATCTTTGTTAAAAACTAATAAAATAAATATGTCAGAAGAATTAAAACAACACATCCTCAAAAATGGATTAAATTTTGGTTGTATACTCGTAGCTCTAACAATGATAACGTACCTAGGAGGCCCAGAGTTGGCAACGAATTATGTTATTTCTTTCGGTTCCTTAGCTTTAATGATTGTATTTCCAATCTATCATACCCGAAAATTAAGAACTCGAAATGATGGCTTTATAAGTTTCAGAGAAGCTTTTTCCTCATGTACAGGTATTTTAATCGCTGGTGGTTTTATTAATATTTTTGCAAGTATTTTACTTTACAATGTAATAGATCCCCCATTTGCAATCGAAATGGTAGATGCTGTTATTAATAAAACAGTAGCACAGTTAGAAAGTTTGGGAATGAGTGAGTCTCAAATTGAGGAATCAATTAAAGCTTTAGAAGAAGGTTCGAGTTTTGATCCTTTAAGCTTATTTAAAGGGTATATTTTCTCGATCATATTTTATACTGTTTTTGGCTTACTAGTTGCAGCTTTCACAAAGAATGAAAAACCTGAATTTAGCGAAGAATAAAGTGAATAAATTACAACTATCTATATGCATTCCTCTTTTTAACGAGGCGGAGTCTCTCCCAGAATTACATTCATGGATTACTCGTGTGATGACTGCGAATTCTTATAGCTACGAAATTATTTTTGTAGACGACGGAAGCACAGACAACTCCTGGAACATTGTCGAGAATTTAGCTAAAAACGATCCATCGGTTAAAGCCATAAAATTTAGAAGAAATTACGGAAAATCGGCTGGGCTCTTTGTTGCATTCGAAGCTTCCATTGGTGATGTTATTATTACCATGGATGCAGACCTACAAGACAGTCCTGAAGAAATACCCGAGCTTTACAGAATGATTAAGGAAGAGGGTTTACACCTTGTTTCGGGGTATAAAGAAAAACGATTTGACCCTTTAACCAAAACTATACCGACCAAGCTTTTTAATTGGGCTACCAGAAAAATGTCTGGCATAAGTCTAAACGATTTTAATTGTGGGCTAAAATCATACGACCATAAAGTAGTTAAGAACATAGAAGTATATGGCGAAATGCACAGGTACATTCCCGTTTTAGCTAAATGGGCTGGTTTTGATAAAATTGGACAAAAAATAGTACAACACCAGGAACGAAAATATGGTGTAACTAAATTTGGTGTGGAACGGTTTATTAACGGTTTTTTAGATCTTTTAACGGTCATGTTTATTTCTAAATTCCGTAAAAAGCCCATGCATCTTTTTGGTTTGCTTGGTGTTTTAAGCTTTTCCGTAGGCTTCGGAATTGCTACTTATCTCGTCGTAGCTAAATTAATTTGGCAAGCGTATAACATGACGGATAGACCTTTGTTTTATTTTGGAATTCTTGCCATGATTATTGGAGTTCAATTGTTTATGACTGGTTTTATTGCAGAACTCGTCTCGCGTTCTAACTCCGACAGAAATAAGTATATTATCGAAGATCGATTGAATTAAGTCTCTTGATTAAAAAAAAAATCATACTCATAGGACCTGCATTCCCATTACGTGGAGGCATTGCAGACAGTAACCACTCCTTAGCTTTGGCTCTAATAAAATTAGGGCATGAGGTTTCAATACTATCATTTTCATTACAATACCCAAGTTTTTTATTTCCTGGAAAAAGTCAATTCGATTTTCAGGCGCCAAAACCAGCGCTAGAAATTTATTCTTTAATAAATTCAATAAATCCTCTATCCTGGATTAAAGCTGCTTTTTGGTTAAAGCGCCAAAAACCAAATCTAGTAATTAGCCGCTTTTGGTTACCCTTTATTGGCCCATCTTTAGGCTCGGTATTAAAAATTTCGGGCCTTAGGGGTAAAATACCTCTTATTGCATTATGTGACAACGTTATTCCTCACGAAAGTAGATTTGGAGATCAATCGTTAACTCGTTATTTTTTAAAATCAAACAACCAATTTTTAGTAATGTCTAATTCTGTGGGTAAAGACATCTCTACTTTTGTCGATAATCCAATAATCAACTTTCATCCTCATCCAGTTTACGATCAGTTCGGAGATTTACTCACTAAGAAAGAAGCAATCAATACGCTTGGTTTAAACCCCAATAAAAAGTACATTTTATTTTTCGGATTTATTCGAAAATACAAAGGCTTAGATTTGTTAATCAATGCTTTAACAACAATTAATAAAGATGTAGCTCTTATAGTTGCTGGAGAGTTTTACGAATCAGAATCAGATTACCGTTCGTTGGTAGAAAGATTAGGCTTACAATCAAGAGTTCATTTTTTTGCAGACTTTATTCCTCAAGAAAATGTAACACAATTTTTTTCTGCCTGCGACCTTTTAGTCCAACCATACAGGTCAGCTACCCAGAGTGGAGTAGCTCAAATTGCTTACCATTTTGACAAACCCATTTTGGTTACCAATGTCGGTGGCTTGCCAGAAATTGTTCCGCACAACAAAGTCGGTTATGTTGTAGATGTAAATCCAAAAGCTATTTCTTTAGCGGTTAACGATTTTTACGATAACAACAAAGAAGCTGCTTTTATAGAAAATGTAAAACAAGAAAAGAAGAAGTATTCTTGGCTTAATATGGCACAACAAATTATTAACAATATTTAAGCTTCAATCAATATATTATTTAGTTACCTTTACGTCTAAAGATGTACAATTATGAAATTTAGAATTATTTTTGCCAGTTTAGTCCTTATTCCTTCTCTAGTTTTTTCACAATCTTTTAATGCAGAATCTGAAGTTGAAGCTTACTTACAGAAAAATACTGAACTACTTGATCTAAGTCAAAACGACTATAAAGACTATTCTATTTACAGACAATATCAAAGTGATAAAACAGGTTTAACCCACGTTTTTATACAACAAAACTATCAAGGAACACCTATTCATAAAGCGGAAATCCGCCTTCATTACAGAGCAGACAAAGGATGGCTTATTACTCAAAATAGTTTTATTAAAGATTTAGAATCAAAACAAATTTTTAATCAAACGGGTCTAAGTCAAATTCAAGCTATTGCATCTGCTTGTGCTATTTTAGAAATAACGTATTCTAAACCGCAAAGAATCTCTAAAAAAAGTGAATCTACCTCTCTTTACAAAGCTAACTTTTCGTTAGATCCAATTCCTGTTAAGAGTTCATATTATGCTGTTAATAACGTATTAAAAAAAGTATGGGATTTAACTATTTATGAAAAAGATGCAACAGATTGTTGGAATGTTTTAGTTGATGCCAGTACTGGTGAAATTCTTAAAAAGTACAATTGGGTTCAACATTGCACCTTTAATGCTAATTTAGCTTGTGCTCATAACACACATGAAACAATCGATGCAGTAGAAGAATCTACCACTCTTCCCGTTTCAGAATCAGCTTACAATGTTTTTGCAATACCTTTAGAGAGTCCCTCGCACGGAAACAGAACATTAGAAGTAGCGCCAAGTAATGCTCAAGCCTCTCCCTATGGTTGGCACGACACCAACGGTGCAAATGGACCCGAATTTCTTATTACCAGAGGTAACAATGTTCATTCATTTCCAGATTTAACAGATTCAAACCCTCAACAATTAACCCAAGCTTTTGGTAACGAACCATCAGGAGGTGCAGAACTGCATTTTGATTTCCCTTTTAATCCAATGACTGAGCCCGATCAAAATCTAGATGCCGCAATGGTTAATCTATTTTACACTTCGAATATGATGCACGACGTTTGGTACCATTACGGATTCGATCCAGAGGCTGGTAATTTTCAGTACAACAATTACGGAGAATCTGGATTTGGTGGAGACGAAGTTCTCGCTCAAGCACAAGACTCTAGCGGAGTAAATGCCAATTTTGCTTTAAATAATGCCAATTTTTACACCCCTAATGACGGCACAAATCCTGTAATGCAAATGTACATTTGGGATAAACCAGAAAACCCGTTTGACCTCTTTACTGTTAATTCTCCAAACCAATTGGCAGGTGTATACGAGGTAACTCCAGCTACAGATTGGGGTGGATCAATTACAAATATTCCTATAACAGCCGATATAGTACACGTTGATGATGGAACAAGCTACGCTCATGAGGGGTGCAACGACTTAACAAACGATCTTACAGGTAAAATAGCCTTAGTAAGTCGCGGTACATGTGAGTTTGGATTAAAAGCTTTAAATGCACAAAATGCGGGTGCAATAGCCGTAATTATATACAATAATGTGGGAGGTTTAATTGGAATGGCTGCCGGTTCAGACGGAGCTGATGTTACCATACCCGCTGTTTTCTTAAGTAAAATAGACGGAGAATCTTTCTACAGCCTTCTTACTGGCGATGGTGCTATAAACGCAACTTTTGTAAACAACTCACCACCAGGACCATCTTATCTAGATGGTGATTTTGACAATGGTATTATCGCCCATGAGTATGGCCATGGTATTTCTACTCGTTTAACAGGAGGTAATTGCTTATCTGGCGATGAACAAGCTGGAGAAGGATGGAGTGACTTTTTTGCACTAGCAATGACAGCTAAAGAAGGTGATTTTGCCGAAATGTCTAGAGGTATAGGAACTTACGTTTCTGCAGAGAATAATGAGGGGAGAGGAATACGCTCTTATCCATACAGCAGAGACATGGGTTTAAATCCGATGACTTACGATTATATTATTACAGAATCGGTTCCTCATGGTGTTGGTTCTGTTTGGGCAACTATGATTTGGGATTTATACTGGAACTTTGTTGATGTTTATGGATACGATACCGATAGATACAATGGAGAAGGTGGTAATAATATGGTTATGCAACTGGTTATAGATGGCTTAAAGTTACAAGCATGTAACGCTAATTTTGTGGAAATGAGAGATGCAGTATTGCTTGCCGACGAATATCTTTACGGCGGTGAAAACGCTTGTATAATATGGGAAACCTTCGCTCGTAGAGGACTTGGTTTTTCTGCAGATGCTGGTTCAGATCAAAACAGAGGAGATGGAACACAAGCCTTTGATAACCTACCAGAATGTATTAAAACTCTTAAAATCGAGAAAAGTGCAAAAGAAGACTCTAAGTCTACAGACGATTTAGTTTATACATTAAAAGTATACAACCACAGATCAGAAGATGCTACAGGCGTATATGTTATGGATACCTTACAAAACGATGTAACGTATGTAAGTGAATCTTCTACCTGCGATGTACAAACAAATGGCAATATTTTAACTTTTACTTTAGGAGACATGCAAAGTGGAACTTCTATTGAATGTACGTATTCTGTTAGTCCTTCTGAAGATCTTTTTAGTGAAATTATTTTTGAAGACGACATGGAAGATGACGATTATTACTGGATAACTTGGTCAGACGAAGGAAACGACCCCGAGTGGTCTTTAATCGATTTTGAAGCAAACAGTGGAGAATATGCTTGGTATGCTCCAAATATTGCCGAACGTTCTGTTTCGTATTTAGGATTAGAACCTTTTATCGTACAAGGAAATGCGCCTACCTTAAGTTTTTGGCATAAATACAGTACAGAAGCAAGTTACGACGGTGGTTATATTTCTGTTTCTACCGACGAATTAAATTTTGAAGAAGTGAGTTCTAGTTTTATAAGAGGTCATTACAGAGGAGTGTCTCAAGCTTCGCCTCCTTTAGGTGGTATAGATTCCTTTTGGGGAGAAAGTGACGGATTTATAAATACACTGGTAGACTTATCCGATTATATGGGCGAAATCATAACCATACGTTTTACCTATGTTACAGACGAGGAAAATTCTACCGAAAATTTTGAGGGTTGGACCGTAGACGATGTTCGTATAATAGATCGTTACCAAATTAACAACACAGCTTGTGTATACAGTTCAAATTCTTCAGATTACTCTTGCGATAATATAGCAAATGCCGGTACTATGATGTACAATACTTACGGCATCTCTGTGAACGAAGTTGAGGAAAGTAACTCTATTCAAATTTTCCCAAACCCTTCAAATAGCTTAACCTCTATTAAGCTTTCGGGCGATTGGGATGCAATCGTTCTTCTAAAAGTATTTGACGTACAAGGAAAACTTGTTTTCGAAGAATCGAATAAAGTTCCAACTATTAAATTGTCTACCGAAAATTATGCTGACGGGATGTATTTTATTGAACTTTCAGATCAGAATACCTCAATAATGAAAAAAGTAACGATTCAACACTAAGACTTACTATTACTAAAAATACCCAGTCTATGACTGGGTATTTTTTTTGCCTTTAATAGATCACTACCTTTGTGCGAACATATTAATTAGAGATATGAAAAAAATATTTTTCTTGTTTATGCTTTCTTCAAGCATCCTATTTGCTCAAAACCAACTAGATGAAAATGGGTTAAAACAAGGTGTTTGGTCTAAAGATTATCCTTGGGGTTCTCCCAGGTATGAGGGTGCCTTTAAAGACGATATGGAAATTGGCTTGTTTAATTTTTACGATCAAAATAATAAATTAGTATCTCAGCGCAATTATGAAACCCCTGGCGGTATTTCATCTGCTGTAATGTTTTTACCTAAAGGTGGAGTTGAAGCTCTGGGAAAGTTTAGCGGAAAGAAGAAAATTGGAGAATGGAAATATTTTAGTACCAAAGGCTATATGCTAGCTACGGAAAATTATACAGATGGTTTAAAAGAAGGCGAAGAACGAACGTACTATGCGGATAGTACTGTTGCCGAAATCATTACTTGGCAAGCTGGAATAAAAAATGGTGCTTGGGTAAAATACAATTTCAACGGAAATGTATTGCAAAAAGACAATTACTCAAACAATCAGCTACACGGACAAAGCCTGTCAAACCATAACTCTGGTAAAAAGAAAGTAACTGGGAATTATAAAAAGGGTTTAAAAAACGGTAAATGGTTCTATTATTCGAATTCAGGTTTACAAGAGAAAATGGAAGTATATGAATTTGGAGATCTTATAAAAACAGTAATTAGAGAAGGAGATGAGCTTAAAACAATACAACACCGTTAATATTTTACTACTGCTTTTACCCACTTTTTTAGCGGCTCAAAATCGGTATTGGGTTTCCTTTACAGATAAAAAGGAAGCTATAGAAATGTTTTTACCTACTGATTTCTTGTCTGAAGCCTCTTTGGAAAGGCGAGAGGTACAAAACTTGGGCATACAAACAAACGATTATCCAGTTTCTCCATCTTACAAAAGTGCAGTATCTAAATTGGGTTTCCAGATATACAGCGAATCTCGTTGGTTAAATGCTGTTTCAATTTACCTTACCTCTCCAAATGATGTAAACAGGATTAAACAATTGCCTTTTGTAAAATCGGTTAACAAAGTGAAAACCTATTTTAATAAAATATCAGATCTAAACTTCGATGATTATTCGCTAAAGCATTCTAATACGGAGTATGGGCCTTCATTTGGTCAACTTGCACAGTTAAATGGTCAGGTTTTACACGAACAGGGTTTTAAAGGAGCTGGAGTTACTATAGCCGTAATAGATGCGTCTTTTCATAAAGTAGACAGCTTATTTATGTTCGATCATTTATGGGATAATAATAAAATTTTAGATACCTGGGATTTTGTTTTAAATCAGGATCTAGACTTTTCTATTGATACGATTGGTTACCACGGAACCATGGTGCTTTCCTGCATGGGAGCCTACATGCCCGATAGCTTGATCGGAACTGCTCCAGATGCCTCTTACTTGTTGTATAGAACAGAAGACACCTCTTCTGAAACACTATTAGAAGAAGACAACTGGGTACTGGCTGCTGAAAAAGCAGATGCTTTTGGGGCCGATATTATTAACACATCTTTAGGATATTCAATATTAGACGATTCATTAGAATCACACAGTTATTCCGACATGGATGGTAATACTACAGTTATAACCATTGCAGCAGATATTGCAGCATCTAAAGGCATGTTGGTTGTTAATTCTGCCGGTAATTCCGGTACTTCTGATTGGTATTATATAACAGCTCCGGCTGATGGCGACAGTGTACTTACTATTGGTGCTGTAGACTCAGACAGTATTGTAACTTCTTTTAGTTCTCGCGGACCTACCTCCGATGGGCGGATGAAACCAAATGTAGTGTCTCAAGGATTAAACGCTGTTGTTTGTAATTTAAACAATGGAATAAGAACAGCTAATGGAACTTCTTTTTCTTCGCCTATTCTAGCAGGAATGGCTGCATCTGCTTGGTCTGCATTACCGCTATTGTCTAGTATGGATTTGTTCGAACTCATTCAAGAATCTGGTCATCTTTACCCTAATGGCAACAACGAGTATGGTTTTGGCGTTCCGAATTTCGAAACGCTTTTACAACTGATTAGCATAACCGAACTGCCAAGCGATAATTTAAGATTCTACCCAAATCCGGTTTCAGATCTTCTTGTTTTAGATTTAGATTATTTTGAAAAGCATAATTTTGTTTCAATTTCTATTTATAATATTTTGGGCGAAAAAGTTTTCTTTGAATCACGTAAACCCAAAAGTAATTTAACAATAGATTTATCTGAATTACCTACCAATTCAATTTATATTTTAAAAGCGCAACAAGGTTTAAAAGAAGCTAAATGCAGATTACTAAAGTAATCCAGTCTATCCATTCATAAAAAAAAATACTTATTCGTTTTAACTACAACAAACATGAACAATAGAATTACACAGCTCTTCGGTATAGATTTGCCAATTGTTCAGGCCGGAATGATTTGGTGTAGCGGTTGGGAGTTAGCCTCGGCTGTTAGTAATTCTGGTGGTCTTGGTATTATTGGTGCAGGTTCTATGTATCCAGAAATTTTACGCGAACAAATAATTAAATGTAAAAAGGCAACAGACAAACCTTTTGCGGTAAATCTCCCTTTATTATACCCAAATATAGAGGAACACGTTCAAACTATTATTGATTTAAAAGTTCCTATTGTTTTTACATCTGCTGGATCTCCAAAAAAATGGACTCCAGTTTTTAAACAACACGGAATTAAAGTTGTTCATGTGGTGTCTAATGTCTCGTTTGCTAATAAATCAGAAGCTGCTGGAGTGGATGCTATTGTAGCCGAGGGCTTTGAGGCAGGAGGTCATAACGGTAGAGAAGAAACGACCACACTTTGCCTTATACCTTTAGTATGTGATAAGGTGAGAATTCCAGTTATAGCCGCTGGAGGAATTGGTTCGGGAAGAGCTATGGCTGCTGCTTTTGCTTTAGGTGCCGAGGCTGTTCAAATCGGATCTTTATTTGTTGCCACACCAGAATCTTCTGCCCATCAGAGTTTTAAAAACCTGATTATTAATGCAGAAGAAGGCGCTACAGAACTTTCTCTTAAAGAGCTTACTCCAGTTAGATTGTTGAAAAATAAATTTTACCAGGACATACAAACCGCACAACAAAACAAGGCCACACTAGATGAGCTAAGAAAATTACTTGGCCGAGGTAGAGCAAAAAAAGGCATGTTTGAAGGCGACTTAATAGAAGGGGAGCTAGAAATTGGACAAATATCCTCATCCATTACAGAAATTAAACCCGCCGCTGTTATAGTGAGCGAAGTTTGGACTGAGTTCAGTGCAACTATTCAAAAAATGTACTTAATTAACAGCTAAAAACGTTTCTGCTGGGTTTAAGTCCAAACAACTTAGTAAGAACCTATATTTATTTCTTTTTTTCCAAGCCTTTTTTAAACTCAATAAACTCATCGTATTCCATAAGCTTATCGTGCTGAGCGTGTGGCATAATTTCTAAAATACGATTAGAAACAGATTGAATGATTGTATGGTCATGGGAAGAAAAAAGAACAGTACCCTTGAACTCTTTCATCGCATTGTTTAAGGCTTGTATAGATTCTAAATCTAAGTGAGATGTTGGTTCGTTAAACATCAGTAAATTTCCCTGAGCTAACATCATTCTCGAAAGCATGCATCTTACTTTTTCTCCTCCAGAAAGAACACGTGCAGATTTGAAAGTCTCCTCTCCACTAAAGAGCATTTTACCCAAAAATCCACGAACATAAACCTCATCTTTAACTTCCGAAAACTGACGCAACCAGTCAATTAAATTATCATCAGTATCAAAATACTTTGCATTATCGTTGGGCAAAAAAGCCTGTGTAATTGTTTGACCGTAAGAAAAACTACCCGAACTCGCTATTCGTTTCCCATCCAGTATTTCGTAAAGAGCTTCTAAGGCCAGTTTATTCTCTGCCAAAAGCGCAATTTTGTCACCCTTATTAACCTTAAAGTTTAGTTTATCAAAAAGTAATGTTCCGTCTTCGCTATGCGCACTTAGGTTTTCAACTTCTAATATTTGATCGCCAGCTTCTCGTTCTTGATCAAATATAATTGCTGGATATTTTCTGCTCGATGCCTGAATGTCGTCTAGATCTATTTTTTCTAATAGCTTTTTACGACTTGTAGCTTGTTTACTTTTGGAGGCATTTGCACTAAATCTAGAAATAAATTCTTGCAATTCCTTACGTTTGTCTTCCGCTTTTTTATTAGCTGAAGAACGTTGTCTTAATGCCAGTTGGCTCGACTCGTACCAGAACGAATAATTTCCTGTAAATAATTTAATTTTACCGAAATCTATATCGGCAATGTTTGTACAAACCGTATCTAAAAAGTGCCTGTCGTGAGAAACCACAATTACGGTATTCTTAAAGTTAAGTAAGAAATCCTCTAACCATTCAATGGTTTTTAAATCTAAGTGGTTGGTTGGTTCATCAAGAATAAGTACATCTGGGTTTCCAAATAAGGCCTGAGCTAATAAGGCTCTTACTTTAATGCTACCCTCTAAATCTTTCATTAGTTTATAATGATCTTCGGCAGGAATACCTAAACCACAAAGCATATTCGAGGCATCAGATTCTGCATTCCAACCATTCATTTCTTCAAACTCAATTTCCAAATCTGCAGCGCGAAGTCCATCAGCTTCATCAAAGTCAGGTTTTGCATAAATAGCATCCTTTTTCTGCATCAGCTGCCATAAATCTTGGTGTCCCATAACTACAGTATTCAATACTGTCTGGTTATCGTACTTAAAGTGATCTTGACTAAGTACGGCCATTCGCTTATTAGCTTCCAGGCTAACTTGTCCTGTGTTAGCCTCCATTTCTCCAGACAATACCTTGAGAAAGGTCGATTTCCCAGCTCCGTTGGCACCTATCATACCATAACAGCGCTCTCCGTGGAACTTAACATTTACATCGTCGAATAAGACTCTTTTTCCAAATTGAATGGAAACATTGTTTGCAGAAATCATAGTGCTAATTTTGAGCCTGCAAATGTAGTGATTTTTTTAACGATTCTTCTTTTGTATGATTGGTAGATCGTGGAAGATAAATTTTTAAATTTGATTTTGTAATTAAATCAATAAAACAAATTATGGACTTTTTTAAAACGATTAAAATTGCATCTGCACTTGGTGCAATCTCAGTACTGATTGGCGCATTTGGAGCACACGGTTTGGAAGAAATATTATCTAATAACAGTCGTATAGAGACTTTTGAAACAGCTGTTAGGTACCAATTTTACCATGCTATAGCTCTGTTAATTGTAGGCTTGTTAATGAGGTTTAATGAAAGTAAGTATTTAATTTGGGCTGTTAGATTCTTTCTATTAGGAATACTCGTTTTCTCGGGTTCCTTGTATATTTTATCCCTAACAAATTACACACTCTTAGGTGCTGTTACTCCACTTGGTGGTTTGTTTTTTATTTTAGGCTGGTTGGCTCTTTACCAGTCAGTGCAAAACAAAACAGCGCTATAAAGATATAATGCGCTGTTTTTTATTAAAAACTCAAATATTTAATGATTGTGTCCAAAATGACAATTGTCGTCGCATACATGCTCTTGCTCTCCATGTGCATGATAACAACCCTCTGCAGTGCATTTATCTGAGCATTCATGTGCTGCATATTCTGTTTCTTGAACTACAGGAGTAGCTTCTATAGCTACAGGTGTTTTTACTTCACTCTTTTTACTACTCGATTCTGAGTTCTGATTGCAAGCTGTAAAAGCGAGTAAACTACACAAAATAAAAATTCCGATTAATTTTCTCATGATTTTTTCTAATTTACAAAATTTTACATACCTAATGTTGGCCTATTGAGTTATTTAAGTTTAGATAAATAAATCATAGAAAGTTAAAGATTGTTAAGCTGTCTTATTGATTCATGTTAAAGTGTATTTTTGAGTATGTCGAAGAGAAATTTATACAGTATAGTTACCCTAATGAGTTTTTCTCTGCTTGGGTTAATTGCTTTCCAGTGGTACTGGGTTAGTAATTATTTTGAAGCCAATAAAAGGGAACTCGATTGGGAGATCAATCGTGTTTTAGCGCGCACTTCCGATCGTTACCTGAGCGAAAGTATGGAGGGTTTAGATTATTTTTCATTATTGTCTGATTCTATTTCAAATATCCCTAAGAATACACCAAGTTCCTATAACATGTTCCACCGCAGTACTCATCAAATAGTAGATAGTTCTGGCAAAGATAATGGCAGCGTCATTAAAAATATGGGGATCGATTATATGGCGAAAGTTAATGGTCTTTTAAATAATTTATTAACCACTGTTAGTCAGCCAAAAATTATTAATTTCGACCGTTTACTGGCCATTCTTGACCAAGAACTTCATGCTATAGGAATCGATAATGAATATAATTTAGCAATATCTAACCTCAACAATAAAATCATCTATTACAAAGATCCCGAGACTTTAAAAACAACGGTTCTGTTTGGCTATAAAAGTCCGGTTATTTTGAGTAGTATATCCACTCCCTATTTCACTCATTTATTCATTTACCATAAAGGGAAACTATTATTACAAAAAACATGGATTATCCTACTTAGCTCACTGCTGCTCATTTTTATTGTTTTGGCCTGTTTTGCATATGCATTACATATTATTTACCAGCAAAAAAAGCTATCGGAAGTTAAAACAGATTTCATCAATAATATGACGCACGAATTAAAAACACCTATTTCTACAGTTTCTTTAGCTCTTGAGGCTCTGGTGAATTTTGATGTTCGAAATAATAAAGAAAAAAGCCTTAATTACTTAGATATTTCAAGAAGAGAATTAAAGAGGCTAAGTACTATGGTTGAGAAAGTGCTAAACATTGCCCAATACGATAAGGGTGGGATCACACTAAACAAAGAGTACCATCATCTTAATGATCTTATAGAGAATGTTGTGGACACCATATCGATGCAGGTACAAAAGAAAAAGGGTGTTTTAGTTTGTGAGTTAAATGCCAATCCAGATTTTATTTTTGCAGATAAAGTACATTTTAATAATCTTCTGTATAATCTAATTGACAATTCTAATAAGTATTTTATTAATAAGCCAGAAATACTAATTGCTACAGAAAATTACGATAAAGGCATTGTTCTTAAACTTTCTGATAAGGGTATTGGAATCTCCAAAGACGAACTTTCACGAGTTTTTGATAAATTTTACAGAGTACCTACAGGAAACATACACAATGTAAAAGGGTATGGCTTAGGCTTAAGTTATGTTAAAGATATTGTTGAAATGCACGATGGAAAACTTAAAGTTACAAGTGAAAAAAATAAAGGAACTACATTTATAATTTATTTACCCTATGAGCGAAAAAATTAAAGTATTAATCGCCGAAGATGATCCTTTTATTGGATTAATAACCAAAGAATGTTTTGAGTCCAGAGATTTTGAAGTGCGTTTGTGTGAAGACGGAAATACGGCCTTTAAAAACTATTTATCATTCAAACCTAATATCTGTATTTTTGATGTAATGATGCCTCAAAAGGATGGCTTTACCTTAGCAGAAGAAATTCGTGCCATAGATAAGTCCATTCCCATTTTGTTTTTAACCGCAAAGTCTTTAAAAGAAGATGTAATTAAAGGTTTTAAAATTGGCGCAGATGATTATGTGAAAAAACCATTTAGCGTAGAGGAATTAATTGCTAGGGTAGAAGCTATTTTAAGAAGATTAGGCAGCACTAATGATCAAGATACTGCTTCGGTTTTTCAAATTGGAGCACTTTCTTTCGATAGTGATTTTAAAATTTTAAAAACAAGCAAACTAGAAATAAAGTTAACCGATAAAGAGTCCGACATTTTAGCAGAGCTTTGTCGAAATCAAAATCAAATTACAGACAGACGCTCTTTACTATTAAAAGTATGGGGAGACGACAGCTTTTTTAATTCTAGAAGTTTAGATGTTTACATTACCAAATTACGTAAATATCTTAAAAACGATGCTGATGTTGAGTTGGTGACGATCCGTGGAAAAGGCTTCAAATTATGGAATGGAGACAAGAAAGCATTCGATAACAGCTAATTGCATTATTTTTTGTAAATTCATAGATATTTAAAATATTTAAAAAACTGAAAATGGGTAAAGGAGATAAAAAGTCTAAGAGAGGGAAGATTTCTAAAGGTTCTTCTGGAGTTAGACGTCAAAAAAAAGTAGCTGTAATTGAGCCCGTTGAAAAGCCGAAAATGGCTAAAGCTAAGAACGTTGCTCCAGCAAAAGAAACCGTAAAAAAAGCCCCAGCAAAAAAGCCAGCAGTAAAAAAGCCAGCAGCAAAAAAGCCAGCAGCAAAAAAGCCAGCAGCAAAAAAGCCAGCAGCAAAAAAGCCAGCAGCAAAAAAGCCAGCAGCAAAAAAGCCAGCGCCTAAAAAGTTGGCAACAAAAACATCAACAGTTAAAAAGCCTCCAGCCTCAAAGGATTAACTCTTTTTACAAAAAAAACCATTTCAACAGAAATGGTTTTTTTTGTTCCTGTATTTTCTGTTCTATTAACTACATCAAACTTAATTCAATTCACAGGAGTTCTTTTGTAAGCCAATTATATAAGGGGGTTTGATTGTTTGTTAAAAATAAATTTAGTTATGCCTAAATATTAATCGTTATTCTTATATAAAGAGTATTTTTGCTTATCAAAACAATGTTTTATGTCTAGTCAGGCCGAAGAAAATTATTTAAAGACAATTTTTAAATTGTCCGGTAAGCAAAGAAAGAGCGTTTCAACAAATGCCATAGCAGATGAGCTACAAACTAAAGCATCATCGGTTTCTGACATGCTAAAAAAATTAGCAGAAAAAAACTTAGTAAACTACATTAAATACCAAGGTGTAACCTTAACCAAACCAGGTGTTAGTATAGCCATACATATTGTGCGTAAGCATCGTTTATGGGAGGTTTTTTTGGTTAATAGTTTGCACTTTAAATGGGATGAAGTACATGAAATAGCAGAACAGCTGGAACATATTAAATCTCCAGAATTGGTAGCTCGTTTAGACGTTTTTCTTAACCACCCGAATTACGATCCTCATGGCGATCCTATACCAAATGAAAAGGGAGAATTCCCTATAACTTCTGCAGTTCCATTAAACCAATTAAAGGTTCACTCTAAAGGTAAAGTTGTTGCTGTAGATTTGGATGAGCCTAGTTTTCTCAATTACCTCGATAAGTTGAATGTTTCTATTGGTACTTTAATAGAAATTATTGAATTAAATGATTTCGATAATTCTATCGATATTCTTATTAACTCAACAAAGCGACATATAAGTACAGATGTTGCAAAAAACATACTAATTAGCTTATTATGATGGACAGTATAATTGCCTTTTTCAAAGAAATTGATCCAGTATTAGGAGCCTTGTTAGCTTCTCTGTTTACCTGGGGTTTAACTGCTTTGGGAGCTTCTTTAGTCTTTTTTGTTAAAACACTTAACCGTCAATTACTCGACGGCCTGCTCGGGTTTACAGGAGGAGTTATGATTGCTGCATCTTACTGGTCTTTGTTAGCCCCAGCTATAGAAATGACTCCAGATGTAGCACCAAATTTACCTGTTTGGTTACCCGCAGCTGTTGGTTTTTTAATGGGTGCCTTTTTTCTATACGGTTTAGATAAATTTATGCCGCATTTGCACATAAATTTTGATCGATCTCAGGCAGAAGGTGTGAAAACAGACTGGCAGCGAACAACCCTTTTAGTATTGGCAATTACTTTACACAATATTCCAGAAGGTTTAGCTGTAGGTGTTTTGTTTGGTGCTGTGGCTCATGGTATGCCAGGTGCAGATATTACCGGTGCCGTTGTATTGGCTATTGGTATTGGTTTGCAAAACTTTCCAGAAGGAATTGCTGTAGCAATGCCTTTACGTAGGCAAGGTGTAAGTAGATTGCGAAGTTTTTGGTTTGGTCAATTGTCGGCAGTTGTAGAACCTATTGCTGCTGTGTTTGGCGCTGTAATGGTTGTTTATGCTTTACCTGTATTACCTTACGCTTTAGCCTTTGCTGCTGGTGCCATGATTTATGTTGTTATAGAAGAGGTTGTTCCAGAAACACAACAAGATAAATTTACCGATACCTCTACCATCGGTTTTATTATAGGCTTTGTTGTAATGATGGTTTTGGATGTTTCACTTGGTTAAGTATGTCTAGTTGAATGATTGGCTTTGTATCTATAAAAGACCTATTCTACGCGTTTCATTTACTATGAATTATATAGAACGACAGTTAACTAATTTGATGTTAAGCAAAAAAAAAGAGGCGTAAGCCTCTTTTTTTCACTGCTATAAAATTATTTTCTTTTTAACACTTCTAAAACCGAGCTCACAATTTCTTTACGGGTTAATCCGTATTTTTCCATTAATTGGGCGGGTACACCAGATTCACCAAAACTATCTTTAACGGCAACCATTTCTATGGGTGTCGGATTTTTCAATGCTAATAATTGCGCAATACTATCTCCTAAACCACCATTCATTTGATGCTCTTCTGCCGTGACCACACAGGCCGTTTTTTTAACCGATTTTAATACAGCTTGAGCATCCAAAGGTTTAATGGTATGAATATTTATAACCTCAGCATCAATTCCCATTTCTGCTAGAATATGTCCAGCTTCTATAGCTTCCCATACCAAATGTCCGGTAGCAAAAATACTTACATCTGTTCCTTCATTCAGCATAACCGCTTCACCAATTTTAAACTCCTGATCGGCAGGAGTAAATACAGGCATTTTAGGACGACCAAAACGTAGGTACACAGGGCCTTTGTATTCGGCAATAGCCATAGTTGCTGCTTTTGTTTGGTTGTAGTCACATGGATTTATTACAACCATACCTGGAAGCATCTTCATCATCCCAATGTCTTCTAAAACTTGATGAGTAGCCCCATCTTCTCCCAAGGTTAAGCCAGCATGAGATGCACAGATTTTAACATTTTTGTTTGAATATGCAATCGATTGCCGGATTTGATCGTACACTCTCGAAGTAGAAAAGTTAGCAAAAGTTCCTGTAAACGGAATTTTACCTCCAATGGTCATTCCAGCTGCCATACTCATCATATTAGCTTCTGATATCCCAACTTGAAAGAAACGCTCAGGAAATTCGTTTTCAAAAGCATTCATTTTTAAAGAACCTGTTAGATCGGCACATAAACCAACGATCTCAGAATTATTTTTTGCTGCCTCTAAAAGACCAGCGCCAAAGCCAGATCGGGTATCTTTTGTTTCTGTGTAGGTGTATTTTTTCATCTGATGTGACTTTTAGTAGTCTCCTAGGGTTTCTTCGTTTTGTGCTAAAGCATCTGCAAGTTCTGTATCGTTCGGGGCAACTCCGTGCCACTTATGAGAACCCATCATGTAATCTACTCCATTGCCCATTTCTGTATGAAGCAATATGCAAACCGGCATTCCTTTTCCAGTTCTATTTTTTGCTTCTTCAATAGCTGCAACAACTTTACTCATGTCGTTTCCAGCTTTCTCAACAATAACATCAAATCCAAATGCGGTAAATTTAGCATGTAGGCTACCCATATTCAAAACGTCATCGGTACTTCCATCTATCTGCTGACCATTTAAATCCACAGTACAAATAAGGTTGTCTATTTTTTTTGCAGAAGCATACATTGCAGCTTCCCAAATTTGACCCTCTTGTAATTCACCATCGCCATGAAGAGAGTAGACGATCCTATCATCACCATTCAATTTTTTTGTTTCTGCAGCACCAATCGCAACAGACATTCCTTGTCCTAAAGAACCCGAAGCCATTCGAACTCCAGGTAAACCTTCGTGTGTTGTAGGATGACCTTGTAAACGAGAATTTATTTTACGGAAAGTAGAAAGCTCCGAAACTTCAAAGTATCCAGAACGTGCTAAAACACTATAAAAAACTGGAGAAATATGTCCATTTGAAAGAAAGAATAAATCTTCACCTTTTCCATTCATGTTAAAAGAACAGTCGTGTTTCATGGTTTCGAAATACAGTGCAACGAGAAATTCGGCACAACCCAAAGAACCACCTGGATGACCCGAGTTGTTTGCATGAACCATACGTACAATATCTCTTCTTACTTGTTTAACCGTTTGTTTAAGCTCTTTAATATTTGCCATAAGGTGTGTGAAATTTTCATCGCAAAACTACAATAAAATGACTAGCTACTAAAACAATGTATTGCGAAATTCACCTCGGAATACAATCTATCTTTAGACTCTTTTTATTTTTTAAAACGAGTTATTTTTGAATATTTGAAACCGTAATAAAAAGTTCTCTTCCTTTTCTTGCCTCAATAGAATTGTATGCTTTTTCCATTTTTACTCGACTAAAATGTTGGTCAAACAAAACAATATAATCTTTCTTTTTTCCGCCATAGGGTGGTCTGTTACTAAATAATTTGTCGTTAAATAGTAGGCCAATAAGCTGTCCGTTTTTCACCAATAGCTCTTTTATTTTTAGAACATAAGCTTCTCTTAAATTGGGGTGTATAGCACAAAAGAATGTTTGCTCTACAATTAAATCATAGCTTCCTTTATGTTTTAGAAAATCTCCACAAATAAGATGAGATTCTGGAAAGTTGGGGTTTCTTTTCTGAAAACTATTTAAGGCTTCTTGTGCCCAATCTATAAGGAAAACATTAGTAAAGCCTAAGGCTCTTAAATATTCAGCTTCGTATGCATTACCACAGCCAGGTATTGCTATTTTCAGGTCTTTATTCTCTAGTTGATCAAAATACTCTTTTAAAGGTGTAGATACCTTTCCGATATCCCATCCAATGTCTTTATTTTGATATCGATCATTCCAAACTTCGCTTGTTAATTCCATAAGTTAAAGAAACAAATAATTATTTTGCATTTCGTAAAACACACTTAAAATTCACACTCAATTTTACTTATTTAAATGAGCTTCACACCTAAAAAAATTGTTATTTTGTGGTGCTTTATGCTAGGAGATAAACTCCGGTTTTGAGTTAATCAAGAATAGAAATATGATCAATTTTGAACGATTTGAATTAGCTAATGGCTTACGTGTTATTGTACATCAAGACAAGACTACGCCAATGGTCGCTTTTAATGTTTTGTACGATGTTGGTGCAAGAGATGAGGACTCTTCTAAAACAGGGTTTGCGCATCTTTTTGAGCATTTAATGTTTGGTGGCTCAACTCATATAGCAGATTATGATGAAGTTGTCGAAAAATCTGGTGGGCAAAACAATGCATTTACTTCAAACGATATTACGAACTATTACATTACCCTGCCCAAAGATAATTTAGAGCAGGCTTTTCGTTTAGAATCTGATAGAATGCTAAGTCTTGCCTTTACTCCCAAGAGTTTAGAGGTTCAAAGACAGGTTGTTATAGAAGAGTTTAAGCAAAATTATTTGAATCAACCCTACGGTGATATTCATTTGTTATTGCGGCCTTTAGCCTACAAGGTGCATCCTTATAAATGGGCAACTATAGGGAAGCAAGTGTCCCATATAGAGGATGCTACTATGGACGATGTTAAATCCTTTTTTTACAAACATTATGCACCTAACAATGCAATATTGGTTGTTGCTGGCGATGTTAATTTAGAAGAAATTAAGTCTTTATCCACTAAGTGGTTTTCCAACATAGAAGCCAGAGATGTTCCCAAAAGAAATTTACCTAAAGAGCCACGACAAGAAGAAGCCAGAACATTATCTGTAGAAAGAGATGTGCCTGTAGATATTCTCTACAAAGTCTTTCATATGTGTTCCAGAAAAGACCAACGATATTTTGCTACCGATTTGATGTCAGATGTTTTGTCTAGAGGTAACTCTTCTCGATTGTACGAGAGTTTGGTTATAGGACAAAAACTATTTTCGGATATAGATGCTTTTATTGGCGGCGATTTAGACGAGGGCTTGTTTTATTTTGGAGGGAAACTTTCTAAAGGAGTAAGTATGGAAGAAGCTGAAGCTGGAATAAATTTAGAAATTGAAAAGTTGAAAACAGAATTGGTGTCCGATGCCGAACTTACGAAGGTTAAAAACAAAGTTATTTCTGCACACATGTTTTCTGAATTAAATGTGCTTAACAAAGCAATCAATCTTGCTACGTCTGAACTTTTGGGTGATCCGAACTTAGTAAATATGCAACTAGATCTTTACAATGCAGTTAGTTCAGAAAATATTAGAGCTATCGCGAAAGATATTTTTAGAAGCGAAAATTCGAACACCTTGTATTACAATGCTAAATAAACCTACATGCTAGATAGAAAACAAGAATTAGAATACAATGAAATTAAAATGCCCTGTTTTTTAAAAGCGGAAACTTATGTTTTAAAAAATGGAATGAAAGTTACCGCGATGAATGGTGGTGGGCAAGATTTATGTCGTTTAGAACTTGTTTTTGAAGCGGGTTCAAAATTACAAACAAAAGCCCTACAAGCTGCTATGTGTAATGCAATGCTGCTAGAAGGTACTTTGAGTAAAAAAGCAAACGAAATACATGAGAGTATCGATTTTTATGGAGCTTACACAAGCTTAGATGTAAATTCTGATAGATCTGTTGTGAGCCTGTATACCCTCAATAAATATTTTAATACGATTGTTCCCATCTTTATAGATGCAATTAAAAATGCTTGTTTTCCAGAAGAAGAGTTTCAAGTATTGCTCGATCAACGAAAACAAAGCTTTAGTATAAATGCAGAGAAAGTTGACTTTATTGCTCGAAAGGCTTTTTTTGCGCACCTTTTTAAAAACCACTCTTACGGTAAGGAGGCTACCTTAGCTAACTTTCAAGAATTATCGAGAGAAGATCTGATTGAATTTCATAAATCCCATTACAAAAAGGCCAATTTAAAGACCTACTTATCAGGAGAAATTCCTCCGAATGCACATAAGTTATTGGATGAGTTATTGGGCGATTGGGAGCAGAATAAACCCATAGTACACAAGCCTTTTACAGACAAAACAAGCCAAGATAAAATTCATATAGCAAAGGAAGGTGCTTTACAGTCAGCCATTAGAATTGGTCGTGTTTGCTTCAATTCTCATCATAAAGATTACCTCGAATTAAAGTATCTTTCTGTAGTTTTGGGTGGCTATTTCGGATCTCGGTTAATGAGTAATATTCGCGAAGACAAGGGCTTAACTTATGGTATTGGTGCAATGTGTGTGCAGCAGGAAGACAGCGGTTTCTTTGCCATTTCTACAGAGGTAAAAGCAGAAAGCACCCAGCAAGCTTTAACCGAAATCTACAAAGAGTTAAAACGTTTGCGTGAAGATTTAATTCCAGAAGAGGAATTAAATCTTGTTAAAAGCTATATCATGGGGCAAATACTCTCTTCTGCAGACGGCCCTTTTGCGCAATCAACCTCATTAAAAAATTTACACATTTACAATCTCGATTTTGAGTTCTACACCACATACCAAAACATGCTTAATAAGCTAAACTCAAATTCTTTAAAAGACTTAGCCAACAAATATTTAAAAGAGAAAGACTTATGCGAAGTAGTCGTTGGAAATATTTCTTAATTCTATTTAGCATTCCGCTGAGTATAGTTGCTCAAGATTTTGCCTGGTGGAACACTACACACCAATGGGACGGTTACACTCATTGGTCTTCGTATTTAATAGTATCTCCAAATTATATGGGTCCTAATGCGTTTCCAATTCCCTTTGCAGAGCGTATAAATACGAATAAAGAGTTCGACTTAAGGTTTAACAAGCACTTTAATACTGGAGAAACAAATTGGGACTTTTACACCCGTTTGTCCTTTCCAATTGGGAACAAAGCCTCTATTAGATTAGAAATAAACCCTGTAGCGTATTTTGAGATGGATACAACTATTAGGAATGAGAGACTGGCAAGAGATGAATTCCCAAAAGGATATGCTTCGGGCGATTTATTAGTTGAAATTAATGCACTACTTTTTGAAAAAAATAGTGCTCAAGTGTTGTTTAATTTTGGTTTAAAGACTGCTTCGGGTTCTCAGTTCAGAAATGCGCGTTATACCGATAGTCCTGCCTATTATTTTGATTTATCTTACCATCGTGAAACAAAAATCAATTCAAATTTAAAAATAGATGCAAGTGTTCTCCTTGGTTTGTACGTTTGGCAAACCTATATGGTAAATAACCGTCAAAATGATGCGATTTTAGGCGCTGCATCGCTTCGTGTTTATTATAAATCACTCAGTATTAGTCAGGATTTAAGGGGCTTTAAAGGTTACCTTAATAATGGAGATCGGCCATTATTGTATTCCATAAAAATTGCCAAAAGGTGGTCTGCTTTTAACTTGTATTTAAGGCAACAAATTGCAATTCAAGATTATCCTTATCAAACCCTTCAAACCGGAATTACGTATACATTTTAGCTAGATCTATGGGATTTAATCTTTTTTTGGACTCAATAAAGCCTGCTATTAACCAGCAATTTTAGCTCTTGTTTAAATCAAACTAGTTGTTATATTAAACAAGCAGCATTTATTTCTTTCCTTAACTTAGATTTCAATACTATAAATGATTAGTTTTGCGCCAAATTACTAGAACAGATTTATGAAGCGCATTAATAAGTACAAGAAGTTATTTAGTGTTGATGAAGAGACCAATCTTAAGTCCCTCAAAAAAACCTACCGGAATTTAGTTAAAGAGTGGCATCCTGATAAGTTTCAAAACGGCGACGAAAAAGCTGTTGAAGCCGAAGAAATGAGTAGAAGTATTATTGATGGATACCACTTTTTAGTAAGCATGGATCCTGAGACGATCGAGAACAACTTAGAGGATTATACCAAAACGATCAACGAATCTGGTATTTCCGACTTTCAACATAAAGGGCAATTATTAGAAATTACTTTTATGGATGGAACTACGTATGAGTATTTCGGCGTTTCGAAAAAAGTGTTTACAAAGTTTGTAAATTCTGACAAACAAGTACGCTTTGCTAAACGAAATATTTTTAATTCGTTTCCTTATAGAAAATCGAAGAAAGATTTAGAAACAAATTAATAAAAAGGTGCTCAATTAGAGCACCTTTTTTATTCGTCTAATATTTCGCAAATTATTCTTCCGGCTTCTAGTATTTCCTCCTCAGAAATGGTAAGTGGCGGACTCAGTCTTACGGCTGTGTCAGTAAATAGAAAAAAGAAGGTTATGATTCCTTTTTCTAATCCTCTACTCACTAAATTTATACAGGTTTCGGAACAGTTAAGCTCTATGGCTAGCATTAAGCCAACGCCTCTAATTTCCTTTATCTTTGGATGCTTTAAAACGGATCTGAAGAGCTTTTCCTTAGTGTAAACCTGTTCTATGAGTTTCGTTTCACACAATTCATTTAGGGTTTCTAAAGCTGCTACACAGCTGGTTGGATGTCCACCAAATGTAGTTATATGCCCCAGTTTAGGGTTGTCTTGAAGCATGTGCATCAAGTCCTTTGAGCAAACAAAGGCGCCAATCGGCATTCCACCACCCATTCCTTTAGCCATGCACAAAACATCAGGTATTACCTGGTAAGTTTCGAAACCAAACAAGCGTCCTGTTCGGCCATAGCAGGTTTGAATTTCATCAAATATTAACAAGGCACCTACTTCAGAGCATCTAATACGTACTGCTTGTAAAAAGTTGTTTTTTGGAGTTGTAAATCCTGTAGCTCCTTGGACGGGTTCAATAATTACAGCTGCAGTTTTAGTTGTAATGTTTTTTAAGCTATCAAAATCGTTGTAAATTATTTTATTGCAGTCGGGTAGTAGTGGTCTAAATTTTTGTTTGTAGTGCTCGGTTCCCATAATACTTAAAGTTCCTTGCGTAGATCCATGATAGGAGTTTTTACAAGAAATCAGTTCGGTTCTTCCGGTGCTTCTTTTTGCCAATTTCATAGCTGCTTCTATAGCCTCGGCTCCAGAATTTACAAAATAAGTACTGCTTAAAGATTCGGGCAATAAAGAGGCTAGTTTTTTAGCAAGCAGTAGTTGAGGTGCCTGTATAAATTCTCCATACACCATTACGTGCATATATTCTGCCGCTTGTTTTTGTACCGCTTTAACAACTCTGGGATGACAGTGACCTATTGAACAAGCAGAAATTCCGGCAACCAGATCGAGGTACGTTTTTCCTGCTTTATCGGTAATATACATTCCCTTTGCTTTAGCAACTTCGATGCTAAGAGGGTAAGGAGTTGTTTGGCCTTGGTGTTTTAAAAAAAGTGCTTTGTTATCCATCTATAAATGGGCTTAAACGAATTTTGAATTTAAAACAATCCGTTTAATTCAGCGTTTACCTTATCAATTATTAAACTCAAATCCTCTGGGTTTTGTGTAAAATCTAAATTATCGGTATCAATAATAAGAAGTCTTCCATCTGTATATTCGGAAATCCAGGCTTCGTACCTTTCGTTTAGTCTAGTTAGGTAATCTATTCGTATACTAGACTCGTAATCTCTTCCTCGCGCTTGAATTTGTTTTACCAAAGTGGGCACAGAGGCACGTAAATAAATTAATAAATCTGGCGCTTCTACAAACGTAGCCATTAAATCAAAAAGACTAGAGTAGTTTTCAAAATCTCTTGTCGTCATCAACCCCATTGCATGAAGGTTTGGTGCAAATATATTTGCATCTTCATAAATAGTTCGGTCTTGAATTATGTTTTTGCCACTGGTTTGAATGTCTTTTAACTGACCAAAACGACTGTTTAAAAAGAAAACTTGTAAGTTAAAAGCCCAGCGTTGCATGTCGGTATAAAAATCATCTAGGTAAGGGTTGTTGTCAACCGATTCAAAATGAGGTTCCCAATGAAAGTTTTTTGCTAATAAATTTGTTAATGTTGTTTTACCAACCCCAATGTTTCCCGCAACTGCTATGTGCATAGTTAGAATTTCTAATTAAGGTTTAAAAGTACAATTTTTGATGAGAAATACAAGCCTTAATTAGTTGTTCAATTTTAATAATTCTTCAATTATTTTTCTGTCATTATTAAGTCGTGGCACTTTGTTTTGACCACCTAGTTTACCCTTGCTTTTTAACCAACAAAAAAACAATCCTTTGGATGCAATATGGATTATAGGCATTTCTAAAACCAAATTTTTGTAGCGCTTTGCTTCGTAATCAGAGTTGCCAGATTTTAATGCGGCATCAAATCTAAAAGTAAAGCATTCTAAATCTTTGGGTTCTTCCTTAAATTCTATGATCCACTCGTGGCATGCTTTGTTAGCTAATCCGTTATGCTTTGCCGCTGCGCTGTATTCAAGCACCTCATTACCAGTTTCTTTACAAGCCTTTTGCATCGCTTTTTCTACATTGTGAATCATTAATTCTTCGCCAAAAGCGTTCAGATAATGTTTGGTTCTGCCTGTAATAATAATTCGGTAGGGCTTTGTGTTTGTAAATTGTATGGTGTCGCCAATTCTGTACCTCCAAAGTCCCGCATTCGTACTTATTACCAGCTCATAATCTTCCGCTAGTTTTACATCTTTTAACTGAATTGTTTTTGGGTCTTTTTTGTGAGAATCTTTTAGTTCAATAAATTCGTAGTAAATTCCATAATCTAACATTAGAAGCATGTCATTTGTTAGTGGATTGTCCTGAATTCCGAAAAAACCTTCGGATGCATTGTACGATTCCAGGTAATTAATTCCTTTAGGAAATAATTTTTCAAACGGTTTCTTATAGGGTTCAAAATTAATTCCACCATGCATGTACAACTCAAAGTTTGGCCATACTTCATGTAGGTTGTTTTTACCTGTTTTTTCTAATACCTTTTGCGCAAATACCATTGTCCAAGACGGAACTCCTGATAGGGAGCTTACATTCTGATGAATTGCCTGGGATGCCATCAATTCAATTTTATTTTCCCACTCGTCCATCAAAGCTATTTTCTTACCAGGAGATTGCTGCTTTCGAACCCAAAAGGGCAAATGCTCCATAATGATTGCCGATAAATCGCCTTCTTTCATCTTATTAGAAAACTCTGATATACTATGACTACCGCCCAACATGACGCTTTTCCCCTCAAAAATATTTTTTAAAGGATAGTTATTGCAATAAAGAGAAAGTAAATCTTTACCAGCTTTGTAATGACAATTGTAGATGGCCTCTTTACTTATTGGAATGTATTTACTTTTACTATTTGTGGTGCCCGATGATTTTGCAAACCATATAATTTCGGAAGGCCAAAGTATATTTTGCTTTCCAGCTCGCATTTTTAAAATGTAGGGTTCTAGATCCTCGTAGTTACTAAGTGGAATAAATGCACAAAAATCTTTTAAATTCTTTATCGATTTAAAATCATAAGTTTTACCAAATTCGGTATTTTTGGCTGTACGTATTAAATAACGCCATAATTTATCCTGCACTTTGTGTGGACGGTTAATAAATAATTCTATGTGATGGATTCTCTTTTTTATAATCCAACTAACTATCGAATTGTAAATTTTCATTTTGGTATTATCAATTTTATATTTAACTATCGAAACTACAAAAAAATCGTTTACTTATGAAGATGCAAGGTCAAATACTTAAAATGTTAACAGAGTTAAAATCACCGGTTGAGTACAAATTGCCAATGGGCGATGGTTTGTTGTATATGAATCAGTGGATTGGTAAAAATATTGAATTCCGTTTTGATGGCGAAATTTTCTGTTTAGACTGTGGCAAGCGCACAAAAAAATCTTTTAACCAAGGGTTTTGTTATCCTTGTTTTCAAAGTAGCCCTATGGCTGCAGAATGTATCATTAAGCCTGAGTTGTGTAGAGCTCATTTAGGAGAGGGTAGAGATGTGGAATGGGAACGTAAACATCACTTAAAAGATCATTATGTTTACCTAGCTGTTTCCAGTGGTGTTAAAGTGGGTATTACCCGCGATACTCAGGTTCCTACACGTTGGATAGATCAAGGAGCAAGTTATGCTGTACCTATTGCAAAAACGCCCAATCGTTATTTATGTGGTGTTATTGAAGTTGCTTTAAAAGAATATTTATCCGATAGAACTGCTTGGCAACGCATGTTGAAAAACGAGATTGCTCATGTTGATTTAGCTGCCAAAAGGGATGAGATTATTAAACTGATACCTCAGGAATGTCAGCAATATGTTTTAAAAGATGAAGAAGTTTTAACCATTGAATTCCCGGTTTCCGAATATCCATTAAAAGTAAAGAGTCTTAGTTTTGATAAAACCCCAGTTATTGAAGGTAAATTGATGGGGATTAAAGGTCAGTATTTACTCTTTGAAGGAGGCCGGGTTTTAAATATGCGTAAACATCAGGCTTACGTTCTAGAGTTTTTTGGCAATGAAAATGAAACGGTTGTTGGAGAATCTTTAACCTTAGATTTTTAAACGTCTTCAGCCAATTAATTGAAGGGTAATGTATAAATTCTCAATTCAAATTTCTGTAGCTTTTCCTAAAGATGTTTACATTTGCACTCTAAAATCATACAGATGAAATTATTCCGTTTTATAGCCTTTTTAGAAGGTCTTTCTTATTTGCTATTACTCTTTGTTGCTACACCTGTAAAATACATTTTAGGCGATCCTACTTACGTTAAGTTATTGGGAATGCCTCATGGAGTTTTGTTTATGGCGTATATTGTTTTTTCGGTATTCATGAGTTTTAAGCAAAAATGGAGTATAAAAGTACTGCTTGTAGTTTTACTAGCTTCTATAATTCCGTTTGGTACTTTTTATGTAGATAAAAAGTATTTAAAATAATGAGTATTTAATTGCGATGGTAAGATGGAATTAACCCCAAAAGAACTTCACCAACTTGGAATGAACCATGTTGGACAGCACTTAGAGGAAAATGATTTTGAGTTTTTAGCTGTAAAAAGCGAGCTTGGGCAATCTCCTCAGTTCGTATGTTTAAAAAACGAGAAAGACTTGTTTTTTGTATTAGTGCGCACAGTAACCTTTCCAGACGATCCGCAGAACTACGATGAGGAATGGATGGGCAAAATGAAAAAGCACGCTTTCGAAAAGAAAGCGCGCTTGTTGTATGCAGGTGTTGGATTAGCAGACAGTGCTAATATGATGACTAAACCTACAAAAGGAAAAGAGTCTTTTGTAAATTATAAAGGCTTAGTTGAAATTAGTTTGATAAATGAAAAGTTGGTTTAAAGTTGGTTTGAAAACTTTGAAAATCTTCTTGAGTTTTTACATTCAAGTACGTGTTTTCTCCAAATAATTTTAAGTACAGTTCTATTTTATCGGGTGTTTGGTATCCTTTTATTGGAGCAATAATGTTTAAATCCTCATCCATGTATATTATGGTAGGGTAAGAGCTTACTCCTAAGGCTTTTGCAAATTCGTGCTGTCCTTTTCTTCCTTGTTTTCCAGCAACAAAACTTGGGTTGGTATACGTATTTCCTTTATAGCTTACCTCTTTACCACTTTCTGCATCGAATTTAACAGCATAAAACTTTGCATTTATATATTCGATTACGTTTTTGTTGGTAAATGTGTTTTTCATCATCATTTTACAAGGGCCACACCAAGTAGTGTATACATCCATCAAAACTTTTCGAGGTTCTTTTTGTTGTAAAACGGCTACCTCTTCAATAGTTAGCCAGTTTATTTTATCGCCTTGTGCAAAAAGAGCACTTGTAAAAGCAATTGTAATAATCAATAAGGAAAGTGTACGTTTCATTTGAGTAATTTTCTTGTTTCAAACATCTACAAATTTTATTCCATTGCAGAATTTGATTGCAAATTAGTAGTTAAAAATTGTTTATTGAACTATAATGGTCGTTAAATTACTTTACGCCATGCATTAATTTTTTCAGTAACGGATTTAAAAACACAATAAGAATACCAGCTACGGTTGGAACTATTGTAAATATTAGGAAGAAAGTAGACAAACTGTATTCGTTGGTAATGTTCTCAATTTGACCACCCAAAACAGCCGCTAGTTTATTTCCTATTGCAATGGCTAAATACCACATTCCAAACATAAAGGCAATCATTCGGGCTGGAACAAGTTTCGAAACGTAAGACAAGCCTACAGGCGATAAACAAAGCTCTCCTAAGGTATGAAATAGGTAAGCGAGTATTAACCAAACCATACTTACTTTTACTCCAGCCTCAATTCCGTAAGCTCCAAATGCTAAGAAACCAAATCCGGCTGCCATTATTATTAAGCCCAATCCGTATTTTACTGCTGCGGTTGGGTTGTATTTAGATTCCCACCATTTTGAGACTGATGAAGCAAATGCAATGATAAAAAAGGAATTTAAAATACTAAACCACGAAACAGGAATTTCCGTAGTAGCTGCATTAAAGTCTCTATTTAACATCCATAAGGCTACGCACCAAACTCCGAGAAAAGTGAGGATTAAAACCACATTCGATGCAGGTATTATTTTCCAGGTTTGCTTACCTAACATAAATAAAACATACGAAATAATCAACAAAGGAATGATTGTGAGTAGCGTGTTTACCACGTTAAAAATTGTTGCAGCTTCGCCCACTAAGGTTCGGTCTACAGAATCTCGGGCAAATAAGACCAAAGAGGAGGCTCCTTGCTCAAACGAAAGCCAAAAGAATACGGTGAAAAATGCGAATATAATTACGGCAATCATTCGATCTCTAACGACCTTATCGTACCTCGAAATACGGCTGATAACCATGTATAAAAACGCCATTAAAGCAAGCAATACCATAATGTATTGTCCTTCCAAATAGTCTGTATTTGCAAATGAAAACACATCGATGTTTGCAATTTTAGACATCGGATCGTTTATCGCATAACCCAAGCCCATTACAGATGAAAAACCGATGAGTATTTTATCTAAAAGGGTAAAGGGGTTTTTTGTGTCTTCATCGCCCTGGGTTAAATCCATTGGGCTGTTTGTTTGGTTTGTTTCAATTTTAGAAGGAACGTCTCCTATAGAACCAAACAGGGGTTTTGCCAACCAAAACTGTAAGGTTCCTAGTAACATAAATACACCTGCTAAGCCAAAACCGTAAGCCCAACCAATTTTTTCTCCTAGGTAACCGCAAAGCATCATCCCAAAAAAGGCTCCAGCGTTTACGCCCATATAAAATATGGTGTATGCACCGTCTTTTTTCTCGGGTACATCTTTATACATTTCAGACAGTATAGAGGTCATGTTGGGTTTAAAAAAACCTGTACCTAATACTAATAATCCAAGCCCAACGTATACCCAAAAATGGGTTTCTACAGCCATTGCTGCATGGCCAAGTGTCATTATGAATGCTCCAATAACAACGGCCCATCTGTAGCCTAAAAACTTATCGGCAATTAAGCCACCTAATATAGGAGTAAGGTATAAGAGCATCGCGTAAGTTCCGTACACTGCCGCTGCATGCTCAATGGGCATTCCAAAACCGGCGTTGTCAGCTCCGATAGCAGCTGTTAAAAAAATAACCAGTAAAATACGCATTCCATAAAAGGAGAAACGCTCCCACATTTCGGTAAAAAACAGTACAAACAATCCAGCGGGATGTCCTAAAATATTTGATTTAAAAAAATCGTTTTGTGTCGTTGTAGTCATCGTCAGTATTTAAATAAAAAAAGCCTCTCCAAATAGTCGGAGAGGCTTTTGAATAATTATGTTTTAAGCCAATTCTGTTTCTGCATCTTCTGCACCGTGCGTAAGTCTTTTTAAAGGCTTAAGTAATGCGATAACCAGTAAACCAAATAGTACGGTAAAGGCTACAATCCCTGTAAAAATTGCATACTCTCCAAATTGAGAGGATACTTCTCCAATTACTCCGGCAACTTTTCCTCCAAGACCTGTGGCAGCAAAATACAATCCCATCATTAATGAAGCGTATTTAACCGGTGCTAACTTTGTTACAAAGGATAGCGATACAGGCGAAGAGCAAAGTTCTCCGATGGTGTGAAATAAATAAGCCAAAACAAGCCAGTGCATACTCGAACTCCCAGTAGCTTCATATTCCTTAACTGCAAATGCCATAAAGACAAAACCTAAGCCCATTATAATTGTTCCAGTGGCCATTTTAAACAAAGAAGAAGCTTCTTTGTTTTTCAGCTTTCTTTTCGCCCATATATTTGCAATCCAAACGGCGAGTAAAAGTATGAATCCAGCATTTAAGCCCTGAAACATAGGCGTTGGAATCATCATGTCAAAGAGCATACGGTCTGTTTTGGTTTCGGTATAAACACTCATTAAACCGCCTGCCTGCTCAAATGCACCCCAGAATACAATAACCAATAGAAAGGAAAGTAAAAGAACTAAAAAACGATCTTTCATAATTTTGTTTTCTAGGTCTTTGTAAATCATCATCATTAAGCCAACTACAAAAGATAAAAAGATAAATAAGGCTCCATAACCCCAGTGATCAACCCCATCTTTATAATATCCAATAAGAACAGATCCAATTAACAGAACCGTAAAAATAACGGTATGAAGCGGAGATTTAAAAATGTTTAAGAAAAGCTGAGCAATAGAAATATCGTTGTTCTTTTCTTCTACAGTAGGTTTGTTTCCAACTTCTGATAAATGCTTTTGTCCGTATATATAAACACCAAGCCCAAGTAACATTGCAATACCTGCAAGCCCAAATCCGGCATGCCATCCCCATTTAGCTACAACTAATCCAATAACCGAAGTTGCTAAAAGCGATCCTAAGTTAATTCCTATATAAAAAACACTAAAACCTTTGTCTCTTCTAATGTCTCCTTTGGCATACAAACCACCTACCATTGTAGATATGTTTGGTTTAAGAGCACCTACACCTAGTATAATAAATCCAAGGCCTGTAAAGAAAGCCCATTCTGCTTCCAGAGCTAATACACCGTGTCCAATAGAGAGGAGCACAGCACCTAGCATAACTGTTTTTTTCTGACCTAAAACTTTATCAGCTAAAATACCTCCTGGTATCGAAACCAAGTAAACCAACATCACATACCATCCATAAAGTTGATACGCCTGGAGTTCAGTCCATCCTAAACCGGGGCCATTAGCATCGTTTACTTTCGCAATCATGTAAATAACCAAAATAGCTCTCATTCCGTAATAGGAAAATCTTTCCCACATTTCTGTAAAGAAAAGAACAAAGAGTCCTTTAGGATGTCCGAATAATTCGTTGTCTTTTGTCATTTTGGTTTTTTTAGATGTTCGAAAATAGGAAAAAAATAGGAACTACAAGTTTTCCTGTATAAAATTGGTCATTTTTCTGAAAAGATGCAGTCTGGTGTATCCTCCATAAATGCCATGATTCTTGTTTGGGTAAATAAACATATCAAAGTCTTTGTTTGCATTTACCAGAGCATTAGTCATTTCCATGGTATTTTGGTAATGCACATTGTCGTCTGCAGATCCGTGTATTAATAAGTACTTGCCTTTTAATTTACTCACGTGGTTAATAGGTGAGTTGTCGTCGTAACCCGAAGCATTTTCCTGAGGTGTTCTCATGTATCTTTCTGTGTAAATAGAATCGTAATAACGCCAGTTGGTTACCGGTGCAACTGCAATGGCCATTTTAAAATCGTCGGCACCTTTTAGTAAACAAAGCGAAGACATATAACCTCCATAGCTCCATCCAAATATTCCAATTCTAGATCCGTCTACGTAAGGTAAGTTTGCTAAATATCTATTTGCTTCAATTTGATCTACGGTTTCTAATTTACCCAATTGTTGGTAGGTACATTTTTTAAATTCTGAACCTCTTGCTCCGGTACCTCTGTTGTCTACACAAGCAACAATGTAGCCTTGTTGTGTTAGCATTTGGTACCATAAAAAATTAGACCCACCCCAGGCATCTGTTACTTGTTGCGAGCCTGGTCCGCCGTATAAGTACATAAATACAGGGTATTTTTTGTCCGCATCAAAATCGTGGGGTTTCATCATCCAACCGTTTAGGTTTACACCTTCGCTGGTATCAAAATTAAAGAACTCCTTTTTACTTAAAGCATATTCCGAAAGTGTAGCATTTAAGCCAGCGTTGTCTTTTAAAGTGCGCACTTCGTTTCCTTGCGCATCAAACAAGCTAAAATAATTAGGCGTGTTGGCATTAGAGTGTTCGTTTATAAAGTACTTATAGCTGGTGCTAAAAGTAGCTGCATTTGTACCGGTTTTTGTTGTTAAAACACGCTTCTTTTTACCATTTAGTTGCACGGCGTATACATCTCGGTGCATTGCACTGCGTTCTGCCGATGCAAAATACACCGTATTTGTTGCTTCGTCTATTCCATAAAAGTCGGTTACATCGAATGCGCCTTTGGTAATTTTTCGTACTTGTTTCCCTTTTAAATTGTAGAGGTATATGTGGTTGTAACCCGATTTTTCACTGGTCCATACAAAATGACTTCCATCGTTTAAAAAGGTGAGGTTGTCGGTAACATCGATGTAGGCATCGTCTGTTTCTGTAAAAATTGTTTCTGAGCTTCCGTCTGTAGCATTAACCAAAATAAAATCGAGGTTGTTTTGGTGGCGGTTCATACGCTGTACCGAAAGTACGTTTTCATCCTTAGTCCATTTTATACGCGGAATGTAAAACTCATCTACTACTTTAATTGCAGCCTCAACAGTAGCTCCGGTATTGGTATCGTATATGTAGATCTCTACAGTAGAGTTTGCCTCTCCAGCTTTTGGGTATTTAAATTTATTTTGACTTGGGTACAAGTCTGTAAATTCATCCATACTAAATTCAGGAACGGCCTCTTCGTTAAAACGGTAAAAAGCAATTTTAGTTCCGGTAGCATTCCATTGAAAACCATTGTCGAATGCAAATTCCTCCTCGTAAACCCAGTCGGTAGCTCCGTTTATTATTTTGTTTGGTTCACCGTCGTTTGTTATCTGTGTTTCTATAGTTGAGTTTAAATCCTTTATAAAAATATTGTTTGCTCTAACAAAGGCAACCTTAGTAGCATCTGGAGAAAATTTTGCCAGTCTTTGTTTATCGGTAGAAAGAGCGGTGCTTGTTTTAGTAGCTCTATCGTACACATAAAACTTAGAACGGGTAGAGTGACGGTATATAGACTCTGTTTCTGTAGGAAGCAATACTTTTTGCTCGTTGGCAGAAAATTGGTATGCATCAAAAGAAATGCCTTCTAAATTTTTTGAGTCGACAATAGTAGCTACGGAGTCTCCTGTTTCGTATGAGTATTCGGTTACGTAAACATTTTCTTCGCCGTAATTTAAAGAGGAGTAATGCACTCCATCGTTCATAGAATTAATGCCCCAAACCCATTCTGGAGAAAAAGTTCTGCTTGCCCAAATGTCTTCAAGCTGAATTAGTTTTTCTTGTGCCAATGCATTGTAAGACACTAAAAAACCTGTAATGAGCACTAAAATAGATTTGATTTTCATTTTCCCCTTTTTTGTTTACATACTAAGAATCCAACAAATATAACAAATTTGCTAAGTTCTTCTTTGTAATCTCAAGCTTTCGATCTTTAGTAAACCACAAATGTAAGTGTGGAGATATATATTTAATTAAACCTCATTAAATCAGTTACTTAATCCTAATAAAAAACGCTCTACTTAGCTGTTTATAGTTTAGTTGTAAGTAAATTATAAGCTCTTGACAATTTATAATAATTGCACTAGTTTTGAGAATGAAAAAATATATATATAGTATTGTTGTTTTGTAAAATTTGTTCTGCACAAAACGAAGGAAATATTTGGTATTTTGGCTTTGGAGCTGGTTTGGATTTTAACAGTGGCACAGCAGTACCCATTAGTGGTAGTCAATTAAGTACCCGAGAGGGATGTGCCTCCATCTCTGATGCAAGCGGTGATGTATTGTTTTACACCGACGGAATGACCGTATACGATAAATCCCATGGTGTAATGAGCAACGGTACCGGTTTATTTGGGAGTGACTTCAGCACACAATCTGCCATTATCGTAAAGAAACCCCAGTCGGCTACCCTATACTATATTTTTACTGTTGATGATAAATGGGGAAATCATGGTGGTTTGTCTTACTCTGAAATAGACATCAGCTTAAATGGCGGTTTAGGAGCGGTTACGAATTTAAAAAACATAGAACTCTTTACCGATGCAGCAGAAAAAGTAACCGCCATAAAGCATACCAATGGATCTGATTTTTGGATTGTAGCGCCACAGCATACAACTGATACGTATTTTAGTTATTTACTCACCAGTACAGGCATAAGTCTGCCAGCCCTTCAATCCAATACATCTGTTGTTCATAACGATCGAGGTTATTTATCAGCTTCTTCAGATGGAACAAAAATATGTGCTGCTTATGGTAACAGCAATTCTTTTGATTTGTTTAATTTTGATTCTTCTACCGGAGTTTTAACCCTTCAATTTACCAGAACAAACATTGGTTTCGTTTACGGTGTAGCCTTTTCGCCCAACAATTCTGTACTGTATGTTTCAGCAACGCAAGGCATACGTCAATACGATTTGACGGCAGGATCTACTACTGCAATTTTTAATTCAGAACATATATTTCCAGGTACAATTCTTGAACCTACAGCTTTACAATTGGGGCCCGACCATAAAATTTATCACGTAAATTATAACATTCCTTTCATCTCTCGTATAAACGCTCCTAATTTGCTTGGCGCACTTTGTAATTATCAATACAATGCTGTTCAGTTGATTGATGGAACATATTCTAAGCATGGCTTACCTAGTTTTTTTTAGTTCTATATTTAATTACTCTTTCTCCATTTTTAGTTCCAATCATTGTTTTGGAGACAGTAGTTTGTTTTCCGTCAATACAAGTCCCGATTCAGTTTTATGGAATTTTGGAGACCCAGAAAGTGGATTAGCGAATACCTCAGATTTAGTCTCTCCAACACATCAGTTTTCTGCACCTGGGGTTTATTCGGTTTCTGCTACTGTTTTTCTTCTGGATTCAGTCCTTTTTAAAGAAACAGAGGTAACGATAACGGACCCTGAAGTAAATTTGGGCAGCGATACTACCTTGTGTAATGGAGCTGTATTGACGCTAGAAGCAACCAACAGTAATGCTGCCTATCTTTGGCAAGATTTTTCAACTTCTGACACACTTAAAGTAAATACCGAAGGCTTGTATTGGGTAGAAGTTAATAAAAGCACCTGTACCTCTATAGATAGTATTTATATTGCTATAGATCCGCCAATATCGGCAATACTTAGTGGGGGAGATACTACTTGCAAAGGTGTGCCTTTCTCAAATGCATTCATTTCAACTACAGGTTTAGGTCCTTTTAGTATTGAGTATTCCAACAATTTTAACGATTATATTTTTTTCGGAGAAGAAGATGCTTACCATGTTTTTATTGGAGACTCAGGAACCTATTCGCTTACCAATATAATAGGCGCTCATAATTGTGTAGGCACCGTTTCTGGAACTGCACTCTATGTAACATTACGATCTCCCTACGCCGATTTTTCAGTGGGATCCAAAGAAGTTATTAAGGATTTTAATACGGTATCCATTAAAAACAATTCCATTGGGCACAATTGGAGTGAATGGTCTTTTGGCGACGGTTTTTTTCTAGAAGACAGTTCTTCTATAGTCCACCACGTGTATGGCGATTTTGGCACGTATTTTATAGAGTTGGTTGTAGAAAACGACATTGCTTGTAGGGATTCTTTAAGTCAATTTTTTGTAGTTCAGTCAAACGAGTATTTTGTGCCCAATGCATTTACGCCCAACGATGGTAACATCCTAAACGATTCTTTTGGCTTGTACAATACTAGGGCAGAAAATTTTGAAATGAAGATATTTGATAAGTGGGGTAAAGCAGTTTATATTACAGATGATATTGAGCGTCCTTGGGACGGTACAATTAAGGGAAGTCCAGCTCAAATAGGAACCTATAATTACAGAATAACACTGTTAGATCCTTTAGGAAATATCCGAAAGCTGACCGGGAGTGTTCAGTTATTAAAATAGCGTTGTTAAATTTTATTTGATGAATTGTTTTTAATCTCTATTACCCATAAACATTAATACGTAATAGGCGAGATAGGTAACAGCTGCAATGGCAGAAACTAAATAAGTACGAGCAGCCCACTTTAAAGCATCATTGGCACCGTCTAATTCTTCTGCATTTACAACACCTGCATGTTCCAACCAATTCATAGCTCTGTAAGAGGCGTCGTATTCTACGGGTAAGGTAATTACACTAAAAAGGGTAATCATCCCCTGGAAAAAGATAACTGCTAGAATAACCATATCCATGGTAAATAGATGTAAAATACCCATTCCAAACATTCCGGCTAGGAAAATGAAGTTTAACATTTTTGAGCTGATACTAACTACGGGAACCATTTGCGAGCGCATTTGCAACCACTTGTATGCCGTAGCATGTTGTACCGCATGACCACATTCGTGGGCAGCTACTGCTGCAGAAGAAATGCTTCTACCTTCGTACACTTCGGAACTTAGGTTAATGGTCATGTCTTTTGGATTGTAATGATCGGTAAGTTTACCAGGCGTACTTATTACACGAACTTTTGTAATGCCATGATCTGCCAACATTTTTTCTGCAACAGCCTTACCGCTCATGCCACTCGAAATAGCAATTGCTCCGTAGTGTTTAAATTTAGATTTTAGCTTCGATTGAACTGCCCAACCGATGAGTAAAAATGCAATAAATAGAATAATCATAATTTTCGAATGAGTTTTTACAAATGTAAGGATTGTGATTAAAATGAAAACGATAGTTTTGTAAAACTATTATAGCAAACTATGAATACAGAAAGACCTTTAATTTTAGTGGTGAACGATGACGGTGTAAGAGCACCAGGAATTCGCACTTTAATTCGCTTAATGAAAACAATTGGCGATGTTATTGTCGTAGCTCCGAACAGCCCTCAGTCGGGAATGAGCCATGCCATTACTCTAGAGGCACCATTATATTTAGATGAAGTGACTGTAGATGGAGGAACACAAATAGAGTATGCCTGTTCAGGAACTCCAGCAGACTGTGTAAAATTGGCCGTAAATAAGCTAGCTCCCAGAAAACCCGACTTGTGTGTTTCGGGAATTAACCATGGTTCCAACTCCTCTACCAATGTACTTTACTCTGGAACAATGGCTGCTGCTATTGAAGGAGCTATAAAAGGAATTCCATCCATCGGGTTTTCATTACTTGACCACGCCCATGAGGCCGATTTTTCGCAAAGCGAAGATTTTGTTACAAAAATTGCCAAACAGGTTTTAGAAAACGGTTTGCCCAAAGCGGTTTGTTTAAATGTAAACATACCTAAGGTATCTAAAGAAGAAATTAAAGGCATTAAAATTTGCAGACAAGCAGATGGAATGTGGCAAGAGGACATACAAAAGCGTGTAAGTCCATTAGGTAGAGTGTACTATTGGCTTTATGGCACCTTCAAAAATCACGATAAGGGAGCGGACACCGATATTTGGGCTTTAGAAAATAACTACATTTCTATTGTACCTGTTCAGTTCGATCTTACAGCCCATCATTCGATTCAACTCTTAAAATCTTGGAACAATGGATAAGTTAAAAGACAATTTGCTTTTAGGTTTGCTTTTAGGCGTAGCAGTCCCGATGGTTTCTTACGCACTTATACTAAGTTTACTAGAACTTACTTTAGAGCATAATCCGCTAAGAGTTTCCACCATGCAGGTAATTGCAATTTTCATTAATTTCCCAATTTTTAGAAATATACTTACCAAATACAAAAAAGACAAACTCGGTAGAGGTATGCTGTTTAGTACCTTTATTTTGGCTTTTTGGTACATTATTCATCATAATATGTTAGAATTTTAATGCGAACTAATTGGAGCTCAAATACACCTTGGGAAAAAGTTTTTGGCTACTCAAGAGCTGTTCAAATTGGAAACACACTCGAGGTTTCTGGAACCACGGCTTCTGAGGGAGACAAAATCATTGGTTTGGGAGACATTACCCTGCAAACAGAGTACATTATTAAAAAGATAGAGCACACCCTCGTAGAAGCGGGCTTCGATTTAAAAAACGTAGTTCGTACTCGTATTTTTATTACCGATATAACTCAGTGGCAAGAGGTAGCTAAGGTGCATGCTTATTTATTTGAAGAGGTGATGCCTGCTTGTACCTTAGTTGAGGTTTCAAATCTTATTCATCCGGATTTATTACTGGAAATAGAAGCAACTGCTGTAAAAGAAGATGTATGAACCTGCTAATTAAAAGGATTTGGAAAGACGCTTTGTATTTCAGAATACATCTTGAAAACTCAAAAAGAAACCTATGAAATATTACATAATTTCGGGAGAAGCTTCGGGAGATTTACACGCCTCTAACCTAATGCGCCATTTAAAGCAGCTAGATGTTAAAATGAACGTAAGAGCTTGGGGAGGAGATTTAATGCAAGCTCAAGGAGCAGTACTCGTAAAGCATTACAAAGAGCTTGCTTTTATGGGCTTTTTAGAAGTTGTTATGAATCTCAAAACCATTTTAACGAACTTAAGTTTTTGTAAAAAAGATGTGTTGGAATATAAACCCGATGTTTTAATCCTAGTCGACTATCCGGGTTTTAATATGCGCATTGCCAAATTTGCAAAGCAGCACAACATACCTGTATATTATTATATATCGCCACAGGTTTGGGCATGGAAAAAAAACAGAGTTTACGACATTAAAAAGTATGTAAATAAGCTTTATGCCATACTGCCTTTTGAGAAAGATTTTTATGCCCAATTCGACTGCGAAGTAACCTACTTAGGTCATCCTCTTTTAGACGCTGTAGCAAACTATAAAGCGCAAGAATCTACTGGTGCTGTTCAATGGAAACAAGAGGGGAGACCTTTAGTGGCTTTGTTGCCTGGTAGCAGAGCACAAGAGCTAAACAAAATGCTCTTAAAAATGCTGGAGGTTGAAAAGCAATTTCCACACTGTGATTTTGTGATTGCTGGAGTAGAAGCGCTCGGAAAAGATTTTTACGACTCCTTTTTAAAAGAATCAAATATTTCGGTGGTGTTTAACAAAACCTATCAACTATTTGAGCAAGCCGATGCAGCTCTAGTGAGTTCTGGTACGGCTACCCTAGAAACAGCTTTGTTTAACGTACCTCAAGTTGTTTGCTACCAAACCAGTTGGTTGTCCTTCAAAATTGCCCAGTTAATAGTCAATATTAAATACATTTCATTGGTTAACCTTATTAGTGATAAGCAAATCGTTAAAGAATTAATTCAAAACGACTTAACGGTTCCTAATATGGTTTCAGAACTAACTAAATTACTCAGCCCTGAGCATAAGAATCTTATGCAAGAGCAGTATACAGAACTAAGAGCTTTACTTGGAGGCACTGGAGCTTCTGAGCGGGTTGCAAAGTCTATTTATGAAACAGCTTCCTTGTGAATTTCGCCATCCATGGTATAGGTAAATTGCCAGTTTTAAGAATCGTTGCCTTGCAGCTCTCCTTCAAAAGTACCATCCCAACCGATGTCTATTTGTTCACTTTGGAATGATATTGTTGTTTGACAATCAAAAATTGAATTATGAGCCGATTACTACTTGTTTTTTCACTTATTAGTACTTCTGTTTTTGCGCAAACCTTTACTCAAAAAGACAGTTTACGAGGAGCCTTATCGGCCGAGCGAAGTTGGTTTGATGTTACCTACTACCATCTTTCTCTTGAGGTAAACCCTGAGTTAAAATCCATTAGTGGCTCTAACGACCTCTATTTTACTGTTTTAGAAAATTCGAATACTATGCAATTAGATTTATTCGAAAACTTAACAATAGACAGTGTTTTGTATAAGGGTACAGCCTGCACCTTCAAACGATTATATGATGCATTTTTTGTTGATTTTCCCTTGGGTTTTGAGCTGGGTTCTCAAGAAAAAATAAGCATCTATTATAATGGAACTCCTGTAGTTGCCAAAAATGCTCCTTGGGATGGAGGCTTTGTTTGGGATGAAGACGAAGAGGGTTTGCCTTGGCTTGGGGTTGCCTGCCAAGGTTTAGGCGCTTCATCTTGGTGGCCTTGTAAAGACCACTTATCCGATGAGCCAGACAGTATGCGTGTAACAGTTGCTGTTCCAGATAAAGTACAATTTATAGGAAATGGCAATTTAGAAAAAGATGTTTTTCAGAACAACAAACGCACTTCTACTTGGAAAATTTCGTATCCAATAAACACCTATAACGTAAGTTTAAACATAGCAAACTATGCTCATATTAAAGATGCATACACCTCTAATTTTGATACTTTAGACTTAGATTATTATGTTCTACGCGGAAACGAAGCTATAGCTAAAGCTCACTTTAAGCAAGTTAAACCAATGCTTGCGGTATACGAAGAACTCTTTGGGCCTTATCCTTTTTGGAACGACGGCTATGCTTTGGTAGAAACCTCTTATTTAGGAATGGAACACCAAAGTGCAATAGCTTACGGCAATAAATTCAAAGCCGGGTATTTAGGAAGACATCCCGGAAATATGGATTTCGATTTTATAGTAATCCACGAATCGGGACATGAATACTGGGGAAATAGTATAAGTATGAATGATCTAGCTGACATGTGGATTCATGAGAGTTTTTGTACCTACACGGAAGCCTTGTACGTTGAGAAAATTTATGGCTACAACGCTATGCTCGAATACCTCCTGTACCAGAAAGAATTTATAGACGCCAGCAGTCCAATTTACGGCGTGCATGGCTTAAATAATAAAGGCAATGCTACAGATATGTACTATAAAGGTAGTTGGATGCTACACTCTATTCGCAACACGATTAATAACGACAGCCTTTGGTTTTCTATTCTAAAAGATCTAGCACAAAATTTCGCTTTACAAAATTGCGATGGCTCCGAAATTATCGATTTTATGTGTAAAGCCTCAGGCCTGGATTTAAAACCAATTTTTAATCAGTATTTAGCTTTTGCAAAGTTACCTGTACTTAGCTACAAGTTTACAAAAAGATCTGGTAAACTAATGCTTTTCTATAAATGGAGTGCGCAAGCTGATAATTTTAACATGCCATTGGAAATATATGTTGGAAGTGAAAAGAAATTTCGTATTTTCCCCAAGTCGAAATATCAGCGTATTAATTTAGGAAATACAGATAAATTGGAGGTAAGTTTTTCAGAAAACTTATTTCTATTCGAAAAAAATAAAGATTAACTAGAATAGGCTTGTATACTAGCAGAAATGTTTTTAAATTTGCAGCCTTATAAAAAGAAGAGCAATGGCAAAGAAAGGTAATAGAGTTCAAGTAATCTTGGAATGTACAGAGCACAGAAAATCTGGTCAACCAGGTGCGTCTCGTTACATTACTACTAAGAACAAGAAGAATACTCCTGATCGTATGGAGTTGAAAAAATACAATCCCGTGTTGAAAAAGATGACGGTTCACCGCGAAATTAAATAAGTTAAGTTATGGCTAAGAAAGTAGTTGCATCCTTACAAAAAAGAGGTGCTAAAGACATTACAAAAGCAATTAAAATGGTAAGATCTGAAAAAACAGGTTCTTATGTTTTTCGTGAGGAAATCGTAAATAAGGACAAAGTGAAAGACTTCCTTGCAAAAAAATAAATCACTTCACTAAGTGAGTAAAAGCTTCTTTCTATTTATGAGAGAAGCTTTTTTTATATGTAGAAATTAAGTCTATGGGATTTTTTAGTTTTTTTTCAAAAGAAAAAAAAGAGAAATTAGATAAGGGACTCGAAAAAACAAAAGAATCTGTTTTTTCTAAGCTCGCACGCGTTGTTGTTGGTAAATCTAAAGTAGACGCCGAGGTTCTTGATAAGCTAGAAGAGGTTTTAATCAGTTCTGACGTTGGGGTACAAACTACAATAAAGATCATAGAACGTATTGAAACGCGCGTTGCCAACGATAAGTTTTTGGGAACAACGGAACTAAACAGACTTCTTCGCGAAGAAATATCTGCTTTATTATCCGAAAATCACGAAGAAGACCCAAAGGGATTCTCGATTTCCTCAGACCATAAGCCCCATGTAATAATGGTTGTAGGCGTTAACGGAGTTGGCAAAACAACTACTATTGGAAAGTTAGCGTATCAGTTAAAGAAAAAAGGATACAAAGTAGTTTTAGGAGCCGCCGATACGTTTCGTGCTGCAGCTATAGAACAGCTTGAAATTTGGGCTCAGAGAGTAGACGTTCCCATAGTAAAGCAAAAGATGGGTTCGGATCCTGCATCCGTAGCTTTCGATACCTTACAATCGGCCACCACTCAAGGAGCTGATGTAGTTATTATTGATACAGCTGGTAGGCTGCACAATAAGGTAAACTTAATGAACGAGCTGGGTAAAGTTCGTAAGGTGATGCAAAAAGTAGTACCAAATGCACCTCACGAAGTTTTACTTGTACTCGATGCCTCAACAGGACAAAATGCAATTGAACAAGCCAAACAATTTACACGAGCAACCGAAGTAAATGCACTTGCGCTAACAAAACTAGACGGTACCGCTAAAGGCGGTGTAGTAATAGGGGTATCAGATCAATTTAAAATACCAGTAAAATATATTGGTGTTGGCGAAGGGATTGAAGACCTCCAAGTATTTAATAAAGTTGAGTTTGTAGATTCTTTATTCAAATAGATTATCTAGCTTACTCACAAAGGAAATACAAGATTTAAAATACAAACAAGTACATTAAAAGGGTCGATTAATTGAATTGATAAATTAGCAATTCATCCTAAAAGTTTCCTGTTAACTTCTTGTCAACTCAACTCCAAATTATGCGCACAAAATCACACAAAAAAAACAAAATTAACGTAGTAACTCTAGGCTGTTCTAAAAACGTTTATGATTCGGAGGTTTTAATGGGCCAGTTAAAGGCAAATGAAATTGATGTTGTGCACGAATCGGATTCTGATGAAAACAATATTGTTGTTATTAACACCTGTGGATTTATTGACAATGCTAAAGAAGAATCGGTAAACACGATTTTAGATTATGTGCAACGCAAACAAGAAGGTTCTGTAGAAAAAGTATTTGTTACGGGCTGCCTTTCTGAGCGATATAAGCCAGATTTAGAAAAAGAAATTCCGGATGTAGACCAGTACTTTGGTACCACAGAATTACCAAAACTTTTAAAAGCTCTAGGAGCCGATTATAAGCATGAACTTATAGGAGAACGTTTAACGACTACACCCAAGCACTATGCTTATCTTAAAATTGCCGAAGGTTGCGACAGACCCTGTTCGTTTTGCGCCATTCCTCTTATGCGAGGTAAGCACGTATCTAAAACCATAGAAAATTTAGTTATAGAGTCAGAAAAATTAGCCAAAAATGGGGTTAAAGAATTGATTCTTATTGCACAAGACTTAACCTATTATGGTTTAGATATTTACAAGAAAAGACGTTTAGCAGATTTATTATTGGCTCTAAAAGATGTAGATGGCATAGAATGGATTCGCTTGCATTACGCCTTTCCAACTGGCTTTCCTCAAGATGTGCTTGATGTAATTAGAGATCAGGAAAAAGTGTGCAACTACATTGACATACCCTTACAACATATTTCCGACCCCATACTTAAAGCAATGAAACGGGGTACTACATTCGCAAAAACAAATGCACTACTTAAAGATTTTAGAATTAAGGTGCCAAATATGGCCATTCGAACTTCTTTAATTGTAGGTTTTCCTGGCGAAACTGAAGAAGACTTTGAAATACTTAAAAACTGGGTTAAAGATACCAAGTTCGATCGTTTGGGCGTTTTTCAATATTCTCATGAAGAAAATACAACTGCACACGTGTTAGAAGACGATGTTCCTGCAGAAGTAAAAGCAGCCAGAGCAGAAGAGATAATGGCAATACAGCAAGAAGTTTCGATGCACCTTAACGGCGAAAAAGTAGGTAAAGAGTTTAAAGTTTTAATAGATCGTAAAGAAGGTAATTTCTTTATCGGACGTACAGAGTTTGACTCTCCTGATGTAGATAACGAAGTATTGATTGATGCAACAAAGCATTTTGTTCGCCATGGAGATTTTGTTCAGGTAAAAGTAGTTGAAGCCAGCGATTATGATTTATATGCTGAGCCAGTGGTGTAATGAAAGTTGAAGAAATTCCATACCAACAAACTAATTTTCTTTCGCAGTTTATTCTCGATTATATATCGGGTGCTAAAAGCTTAAAACCTTTTTACAACAGAACTCCAGAGTTGGATAGTTTTAAAGCTCAAATTACTGAAAAACAAAAGCAAAAGGTAAATCGTAAAAATTTAGTAAGTTCTTTATCCAACCAATATGCTGGTTTAGATACGAGCTCTTTGGTAAAACATAACATCCAATTATTAGCCGATGAGAATACTTTTACGGTAGCTACCGGCCATCAATTATGCTTGTTTACAGGCCCGCTTTATTTTATTTATAAAATAATAAGTACGCTCAATTTGGCGGAATCTTTAAAGAAAAATTATCCTGAATTTAATTTTATTCCCATTTATTGGATGGCATCTGAGGATAATGATTTTGATGAGGTAAATCACGTACATCTTTTTGGTAAAAAACTTACCTGGAATCAAAATCAGAAAGGTGGAGTAGGGGCAATACCTACAAACACTTTAACTCCTCTTTTAGAGGAATTGAAAGTTATTTTGGGTAATTCTGAAGAAGCGACAACACTTTACACCTTAATTTCTAATACGTACTTAAATAACAATGACTTAGCCAGTGCAACTCGCTCTTTAGTAAATAATTTATTTTCTAAATACGGTTTAGTTATTTTAGATTCGAACACAGAAAGTTTAAAGCGTGAAGCCATTTCTCTTATCAAAACTGATGTGCTCAAACAAGAGAACTATCCGTTAATAGAACAAACAAACAAACAACTACCAAAAGCTCAGGCTTATGTTCGTCCAATCAATTTTTTCTATCAGTTAAAAGGAACTAGAAACAGAATAGAATTTATCGGTCAAAACTATGTTATCGTAAATACAGCTCTTACGTTTACTAAAGCAGCCTTAGAAATTGAAATTGAAAATTATCCGGAACGCTTTAGTCCTAACGTATTGTTAAGACCCTTGTATAAAGAACTTATTTTGCCCAATCTAGCTATGATTGGTGGCGGTGCAGAAGTCTCTTACTGGATGCAATTAAAGTCTACTTTTTTAGCAAACAAAATTGTTTTCCCCATTTTATTTTTAAGAAACTCGGCCTTAATAATAGATGCAAAAACGGCATCTAAATTAAATAACTTAGGTATTTCGTCTCAAAACCTGTTCGAGCAGGAGCATGCTCTTCATAAATTGTATGTTTCTAAGAATACTGAGCGAAAAATTTCTGTTTCCGATGAATTACTTCAAACTGAAAAACTATTTACCAAACTCATAGCTAATACAGAGGACAAAAGTTTGCAGAAGAGTATTTTATCAGACAAACACAAGCAAATCAATATTTTAAAGAAAATAGAGCAAAAGCTTATTAAATCAGAAAAACAGAAACATCAGGTTAAATTAGCTCAAATTTCTCAGATTAAAAACAAACTATTTCCAAGCAATACACTACAAGAGCGGTACGATAATATAATACCTTTTTATTTACAATACGGCACTGCTTTTATCGATTCACTAAAATCTGAATTACAGCCTTTCAATTCAAAATTTACTGTTATTACTAAAGAGTAATAGCTGCGTACCTTCTTCATATTCCTAAATCTTGTCGTCTGGCCTTGTTATTATTACTGTGTTTTTATACTTCGTTTTCCTCTTTATTTACAAGGTTTAATATGCTTGGCTTTAATTGTATATTTAGACTCTAAATTACTTACCATGAAAAAAATACTAGCCTTCCTATTTATTTCAATCTCTGCATACTACTTCGGTTCCATTTATATCGAATCAAAAGTTTCGAGTAGTATAGAGCAGGCAATGAATGCAAAAAAAGAGAAACGAAAAATTAAAATTGCTGGTTTGGGTATCGGTAATGCTAAGGATCCTCAAAATATGAGGAATTGGTACTCATCCAGATTAGTAGACCCTGCATCTGGAAAAATACCCTCTAACATTAGATCTAATGAGTTGGATTTTGCTAAAACACTACCCAAAAATCAAACTTTAATAGAAGATTGGATTGCAAGAGGCCCTTACAATGTAGGGGGCAGAACTCGAGCTATTGCATTAGATGTAGCCGATGAAAATGTAATTATGTCTGGTGGTGTTTCTGGAGGGTTATGGCGTTCTGAAGATTTAGGTGCCAACTGGTCTAAATTAACCAGTAATGAGATGTTGCACAACATTACCTGTATAAAACAAGACGCTAGAACTCTAAATCCTGATCAGAACAAAACTTGGTATTACGGAACTGGTGAAGCTTATGGAAATTCTGCATCGGGTAACGAGGCTTACTTTTACGGAAACGGAATATACAAATCAGACGATAACGGTTTAACTTGGCAATCTTTAGAAGCTACGGCTTCCAATACACCAGATGAATTTGATGTTTGGGATTTAGTTTGGGATATTGAACTAAATAATGCAGTCGATTCTATTGATCAAGTTTTTGCAGCCATTTACGGTGGTGTTTATAAAAGTGATGATGGCGGTGCTAGTTGGATTAAAGTCTTGGGCGATAACAACAGCAACTCTTATTTTACAGAAGTTGAAATTTCTAATGGAATTATATATGCATCCTTAAGTAGCGACGGTGGAGCTGCCAAAGGAATATGGAGAAGTGAGAATGGTATAGATTGGTTTAATATTTTGCCCGAAGAATGGCCCTCAATTTACGATCGTATAAAAATGGCTGTTAATCCATTAAATACCAACGAAATGTATGTAATCGCAGTAACTCCAGGCTCAGGCCAAGAATCGCTTACTTTTTCCGACGAATTGGAGTATACAAGCTTATGGAAGTATACCTTCGATCAAAACGACTCTACTGATCAACAAGGAGAATGGCTTGACTTATCCGAATTTATTCCCGCAAACGATTCTATTAGTAATTTTAACAACTTTTATGCACAAGGTTCTTACAATTTAACCATTGCAGTATCTCCTACCGACTCTGCAACCGTATTTTTAGGAGGAACTAATTTGTATGTTTCTACAGATGGGTTTACTTCTCATACTAATGTAAATCAAATAGGCGGTTATAAAGTAGGTACTGTTTTTCCTGATTTTAAGATTTACGAGAACCATCATCCAGATCAACATGAAATCACCTTTTTAGCTGCAGACCCACATAAATTAATAAGTGCAAACGATGGAGGAGTTTTTCTAACAGATAATTATTTAGACTCTGCAGTAGTTTGGACCTCGCTTAATAATGGGTACTATACCACTCAATTGTATACAGCTACTATAAACAATGCCAATACTAGTCAAAGTATTTTAGGCGGATTTCAGGATAATGGTAATTTTTTTACCAATACAAACGATCCAGAAGCTCCCTGGACCATGCCTTTAAATGGAGACGGGGCCTTTGCCTACCTTTCTGAAAATGAAGATGTAAATTATCTATCCATCCAAAAAGGGAGGATTTTTAAAATTAAAATGGATGAACAAGGAAATCGTGAAGCTTTTAGGCGGATTGATCCGATTGGAGCTGATGATTATTTGTTTATACACCCCTTTGTTGTAGATCCAAATGCTACTGAACTTATGTATTTGCCAATAGGTACTAAACTTTGGAGAAATTCTCAATTAGCAAGTATAGAACTAACCAACGAGTGGGATTCTATTAGTCAGGGCTGGTTGCCTTTACTAGATTTAGATTTAAGCACCAATGTATACTTAACCTCTATTTCTGTTTCTAATGAAAACCCTCCTCATAGATTGTATTTGGGTACCAATAAAAAGGAAATCTTTAGAATTGATGATGCACATACCAACAATCCAATTGTAACAGAAGTTACCCAAGCTTATGTTCCAGGACAAGGTTTAAATGCAGGCGATTTTTTTCAAAATAGTGCCTATGTAAATAACATTGCTATACATCCAAGTAATGCTGATGTTGCCTTAGCTGTGTTTTCAAATTACGGAATTTACAGTATGTATTATACAAGCAATGCGGGAAATAGTTGGACTAGAGCAGCTGGTAATTTAGAGGAGTCGGATTCGGGTTACGGAGTAGGACCCTCTTGCAGGTGGGCGTCTATAATGCCTTTAGGTAACGACACCTTGTATTTTGTTGCTACAAGTACTGGTTTGTATTCTACCAACCAAATTAACGGAAGTGCTACGGTCTGGACACAAATGGGAGCCAACTCCATAGGGAATGTTGTTTGCGAACAGGTTAAAACAAGAGCAGCAGACAGCCTAATTGTAGTAGCTACGCACGGAAATGGTATTTATACCTCAAAAATAAACTCTGTAGATGATGTAATTTCTTTAGATGACTTCGTACTTGAGCGCAATTTAACCGTCTACCCTAATCCTTCCAACCAATACATCTCTTTACAACTAAAGGAAACATCTCCTTTAACGATTGTAAACAGTATAGGAAAACAAGTGCTTTACATTAAGGAAATTAGCGCCAGCTCTAAGATCGATGTATCTCAATTAAGCACTGGTATCTACTTTGCCAAAACAAAAGAAGGAACGGTGAAATGGCTAAAAAACTAATCTTATAACTACTGTTTAAATAAAAAAAATCCGCTCTCGAGCGGATTTTTTTTGATATGGTTAAGCGAACTTAATCGTCAAATTCGGAGGTAAAATGAAAGGTAACCTCCGGAAATTTTTGTCCAGCCATTTGGATGGTAAATGCCGAATCGGCTAAAAAAACGTCTCTTCCATACTTATCGGTAGCCATAGATCGGTATTTAACCTTTTTAAATTCCTCTAAAACACCTTTGTCGTTGCAAGAAATCCAACAGGCTTTATGCACGTTATGGTTTTCGTAATTACAGGAGGCTCCATATTCGTGTTTTAAACGGTATTGAATTACCTCAAACTGCAAAGCTCCAACGGTTCCTATTAATTTACGTCCATTTGTTTTCATCGTAAATAATTGCGCAACTCCTTCGTCCATAAGCTGATCCACTCCTTTGGCCAATTGTTTGGTCTTCATAGGATCCGCATTGTTAACAAAACGAAACATTTCTGGCGAAAAGCTTGGAATTCCTTTGTATTGAATCAATTCACCCTCGGTGAGTGTATCTCCAATTTTAAAATTACCAGTATCGTGTAAACCAACAATATCCCCAGGAAATGCTTCTTCTACAATAGATTTCTTCTCTGCCATAAAAGCGGTAGGGCTAGAGAATTTTAAATTTCTATTTAATCGGATGTGTTTGTAGTTGGTGTTTCGTTTAAATTTACCCGACACAATTTTTACAAAGGCTAATCTGTCCCTGTGTTTAGGGTCCATATTTGCATGAATTTTAAAGATAAATCCAGTAAATTTTTCTTCAAAAGGATCTACAAGTCTTTCTTCAGAATCTTTTGGCAGTGGGCAAGGAGCAATGTCTAAAAAACAATGCAATAATTCTTGAATACCGAATGTGTTTATGGCAGAGCCGAAAAATACGGGAGAAATATCTCCCTTTAAATAAACATCTCTATCAAATTCTGGGTATACAGATTCTACTAACTCTACTTCTTCCCTAAGCATTTTAGCATCTTCTGCTCCAATTTGATTGTCCAACTCAGGATCAGAAATGTCTGAAATTGCAACGGTTTCTGATACGCGTTCCGATGAATTGGGTGTATATAAAAGTAAGTTTCTATCGTATAAATTGTAAATACCTTTTAAATCTGGTCCCATTCCTATAGGCCAGCTTAACGGACGTACTTTAATTCCTAATTTCCCCTCTATTTCATCGAGTAAATCAAATGCATCTTTACCTATACGATCTAATTTATTAATAAAGACAATTATAGGAGTTTTACGCATTCTACAAACCTTCACTAATTTTTCGGTTTGGGGCTCAACTCCTTTGGCAACATCTATAACTACAATTACAGAATCAGCAGCGGTGAGTGTTCTAAAAGTATCTTCGGCAAAATCTTGGTGTCCAGGAGTATCTAGAATGTTTATTTTCTTGCCTTGGTATTCAAAACCCATAACAGAGGTAGCAACAGAAATTCCTCTTTGTCTTTCAATTTCCATGAAATCCGAAGTTGCTGTTTTTTTTATCTTATTAGATTTTACAGCTCCGGCTACATTAATAGCGCCACCATAGAGTAAAAGCTTTTCTGTTAAAGTAGTTTTACCCGCATCTGGATGAGAGATAATGGCAAAGGTTCTTCTTCGTTTAATTTCTTCTTCAAAAGTCATTAGGAAATTCTAATATGAGTATCCGCAAATTTTATAAGGTCTCCTTTACGCACTTTTAAGCGCTTACGAGTATCAACTTCTCCGTTATACAATACGTATCCGTCAGAAATAACAGCGTTGGCCTGCCCACCACTTTCTACTAAAGCCATTATCTTGAGTAGTTTATTGAGTTCAATAAACTCTTTGTCGAGCGTAAATTCTAGTTCTTGCATAGTTTTTTCTAAGTTTTGCAAAGGTATTTAATTTGGTAGTACGAATCCTTTTTTAGAAGTAATTTAGTTCTTAACCATTCTCAAGGTGTTTTAACATTAAGTTTAGCTTTTACTTTAAAAAAAAATTATCTTTGTCTAAATTAAAATTTACAGCATGAAATTACTAAGCTTTGTTACCATTCTACTCGGTTTTATGAACCTATCCACTGCTCAAAATTATTCTATAAAAGGGAGTATTGATGGGCTAGAAGATGGTGATGTATTATTAGGATACTACTATGGAGATAAGCAATATGTAAAAGATACGGTTCAGTCTGTAAATGGTGCATTTCATTTTCAATCGGACGAAGTCTTAGAGGGCGGTATGTATTTTATGCTCCTTTCAGATAAGCAGTTCTTTCAATTTATTATCGATGCCTCCCAAAACTTCAGTTTTCAAACTTCGGTACAAGACTTAGTAGGATCAATGAAAATTGAAGGGTCTAAAGAAAATCAACTGTTTTACCAGTACCAGCAATACACGCTAAAAAAAGGGATTGAAGTACAGCCTATAAAAATGGAATTAAGCGCTACAGATTTAGACCCAAATAAACGTGTAAAACTAGATGCCAAACTAAACAAAGTAAACCAAGAAGTAGAAGTTTATAAGGCCAAGTATATGGAGGAAAATGCCGAGCAATTATTTGTGAAAATTTTAAAGGCATTAGAACCCATTAATATTCCCGAAATACCTGTTCTCGAATCAGGATTTATAGATTCAACGTTTCAATACAATTATTTTAAAAGCCACTTTTGGGATAACATCGATTTAACCGATGAGCGGTTGATTAGAACTCCAGTCTTTCATACTAAAATGGAAAAGTATATTGTGGAGTATACGCCTCAAGTATCCGACTCTATTGTTAAATATGTTGATGTTTTAATCCGTAAATTACGTACAGATTCCGAAATTTTTAAATACATCATTAATTGGACTACGCATCACTACGAATCGTCTAAAATTATGGGGCACGATGCTGTTTTTGTTCACATGGTTTTTAGTTATTTTGTTACCCGTCAAGTTTCTTGGGTAGACGAAGTTAAGCTTACAAATATTATCGATAAAGCCATGCGTATTAGTCCAAATTTAATTGGTTCTGTTGGCCCCTTTATTACTCTGCCAGACGATAAAGGCGTTTCTCAAGACATGCATTCTATTAAAGCCCCATTTACCATTTTATTCTTTTACGACCCAGACTGTGGACACTGTAAAAAAGAAACACCATTAGTTAAAGAAACGTTAGAAAAGTACATGGACAAAGGCGTAAGAGTATACGCTGTTTGCACCGAATTTGATGAAGTAATGTGGAAAGAATTCATAAAAGAATTCGGTGTGCAGGATTGGATCAACGTAATCGATTTAGAAAATGTTTCTAATTTTAGAGGAAAGTATAATGTAATGGGAACTCCACGTTTATACGTTTTAGACGCTAACAAGAAAATTATAGCCAAGCAAATTGATGCCGATGCTCTTGATCAAATTTTAGAAAATGAATTTAAACTCTTAGAGGCTAAGTAATTGGTAAATATACTGAAGTCCTAATTGCTAGAAGTTCATAATTTTTAAGCTTATTAAGGCCCAAACACAATAGCGCGCAAAACGACCAACAAACATAAAAACACCCGTTTTAAGTATTGAACGCTTCATTAATCCCAAGCTTATTAAAATAACACTTCCCAGAATTGGAATCCAACACAAAAGAGCAAGTACCTCTAAAGAGTACTTGTTTTTTGCCTTAAATAGGTCAATTTTTTCTGGATGAATTCCAAAACACCTCTTAATCAAATCCCAGCGAGCGTAATAGCCCATAAAAAAAGCGGTATATCCGCCAAGCCAATTACCTAAGCTTGCTACCAAAATTAATGGCATTGGAGCAAAACCCTGGAAGAGAAGTATACCGATTAATAACTCTGCACTAAACGGAATAACCGAGCCCGCTAAAAAAGCAGAAAGAAACAATCCCCAATATCCATAGTTTGCTAGCATTTCCATAAGCACGCAAAGTTATGTATTTTAGTACATTAACCTCAATCAAATATTCCGCTTAATTTTTCTAATTTTACACAGCCTTATAGCGACTCTAATAAATATGGAAACACAGAAATCATATCAATCAAAAAATAAAATTCGTATAGTAACAGCAGCTTCTTTGTTCGATGGACATGATGCGGCAATTAATATTATGCGACGAATCATTCAAGCTACTGGAGTCGAAGTGATACACCTTGGACACGATCGCTCTGTAGAAGAAGTAGTAAATACTGCAATACAAGAAGATGCCAATGCCATAGCCATAACCTCATATCAAGGAGGGCACAACGAGTACTTTAAGTATATGTATGATTTGCTCAAAGAAAAAGGCGCGGAGCATATTCGGATTTTTGGTGGTGGAGGTGGTGTAATTCTTCCCGATGAGATTAAAGACCTCATGAACCACGGAATTACTCGTATTTACGCTCCAGACGATGGCCGAGAAATGGGCTTGCAGGGAATGATAAATCATCTGGTACAAAACAGTGACTACCCAACTGGGGAGTATTTACCAAAAGATGTGCTCGATAGAATTAAAGCGAAAGACAAAAAAGTAATTGCACAAGCTATTTCTGCTGCAGAAAATTTCCCCGATAAATATGCGGAAACTTTAGAAGCTATTCGATTGCTCTCTAAGAACAATAAAGTACCTGTTTTAGGAATTACCGGTACCGGTGGTTCAGGAAAATCATCATTAGTAGACGAGTTGGTAAGACGTTTTTTAATTGACTTTAAAGAGAAACAAATTGCCATCGTTTCAGTCGATCCCTCAAAACGTAAAACAGGCGGAGCTTTATTAGGCGATCGTATTCGAATGAATGCGATTAATAACGAACGCGTTTATATGCGTTCTTTGGCAACCCGACAGTCTAACCTGGCTCTATCCAAACATGTTTCTGAAGCCTTGGAGGTATTAAAAGCTGCTAACTTCGATTTAATAATTCTAGAAACCTCCGGTATCGGACAGTCCGATACAGAAATTGAAGAATTCTCTGATGCAAGTTTATACGTAATGACTCCTGAATACGGAGCTGCAACTCAGTTAGAGAAAATAGACATGTTAGATTTTGCCGATGTTATTGCATTGAATAAATTTGACAAACGCGGCGCATTAGATGCACTTCGCGATGTAAAAAAACAATACAAACGCAACCATAATTTATGGGATGCGAAGGACGAAGAACTTCCTGTGTTCGGAACAATAGCATCTCAGTTTAACGATCCTGGAATGAATACGCTTTACCGAGCTATAGTAGATAAAATATCTGATAAAACAGGAGCTAAACTAAACTCTACTTTCTCACCCTCAGAAGAGCAGTCGGAAAAGATTTTTATTATTCCTCCAAAACGAATCCGCTATCTTTCTGAAATTGCAGAGAGTAATAGAGCTTATGATAAGTGGGTAGATGAGCAAGTAGAAGTAGCCCAAAAATTACATGCATTACAGCAGTCTATGTCTACGCTAAAGGCTACAGATATAGACGATAAAGACCGCTTGATAAAAGGGCTTCAAGAAACCTACGAAAATATAGCACTAGACTTAGCTCCAAAAAACAAACTTATCATTGAGCAATGGTCAGAAAAAGTAGCTAAATACAAAGCACCTATCTATAAATTTAAAGTTAGAGATAAAGAATTGAGCATCGAGACTCATTCTGAATCTCTTTCTCACATTCAAATACCCAAAGTATGTTTACCTAAATACAAGGGTTGGGGCGATTTATTACGTTGGTCGCTTCAGGAAAATGTTCCCGGCGAATTTCCTTATACCTCAGGATTGTTTCCTTTTAAACGCGAAGGAGAAGATCCAACCCGAATGTTTGCTGGTGAAGGTGGACCCGAAAGAACAAACCGAAGATTTCATTACGTTAGTTTAGGAATGCCCGCAAAAAGACTCTCTACCGCTTTCGACTCCGTAACTCTGTATGGAAACGACCCAGGCTTACGACCAGATATTTACGGCAAAATTGGAAATGCAGGTGTTTCTATTTGTTGTTTAGACGATGCTAAGAAGTTGTACTCAGGTTTCGATTTGTCTGCACCTAGTACTTCTGTTTCCATGACAATAAATGGCCCAGCACCAATGCTCCTTGCTTTCTTTATGAATGCTGCCATCGATCAACAATGCGAGTTGTATATAAAGAAACACAATTTAGAGCACGAAATTCAACTAAAAATTGAAACTATATTTAAAGAAAGAGGTATTTCCAAGCCCACTTACCAAGGTCCATTACCCGAAGGTAACGATGGTTTAGGTTTAATGCTTCTAGGCCTCACAGCAGACTTAGTTCTCCCTGCAGATGTTTATGCATCTATAAAAGCAAAAACGCTGTCTCAAGTAAGAGGTACTGTTCAGGCCGACATATTAAAAGAAGATCAAGCTCAAAATACCTGTATCTTTTCTACCGAATTCGCACTGCGTCTAATGGGAGATGTACAAGAGTATTTTATCCAAAAAGAAGTTCGTAATTTTTATTCGGTTTCCATATCGGGCTACCACATTGCAGAAGCAGGAGCAAACCCAATAACCCAACTAGCATTTACTCTAAGTAACGGATTTACTTACGTCGAATATTACCTAAGTCGAGGAATGGATATCAATGCCTTTGGTCCAAACTTATCCTTCTTCTTCTCTAATGGAATAGATCCAGAGTATTCTGTAATAGGAAGAGTTGCTAGAAAAATATGGGCAAAAGCCATGAAGAATAAATATGGAGCCAATGAGCGAGCTCAGAAGTTGAAATACCATATTCAAACCTCGGGTCGATCTTTACACGCTCAGGAGATAGATTTTAACGACATTCGAACTACACTTCAATCCCTCTATGCCATTAACGACAATTGCAACTCCTTACATACAAATGCCTACGACGAAGCTATTACAACTCCCACAGAAGAATCTGTTCGTAGAGCAATGGCCATACAATTAATTATTAACCGTGAGCTAGGCTTGTCTAAAAATGAAAATCCAATTCAAGGTTCTTTCATCATCGAAGAGCTTACCGACTTGGTAGAAGATGCAGTATTACTAGAGTTTGACAGAATAAATGAAAGAGGCGGAGTTTTAGGATCTATGGAAACCATGTATCAAAGAGGTAAAATACAGGAAGAAAGCCTCTATTACGAAACTTTAAAACATACAGGAGAGTTCCCTATTATAGGTGTAAACACCTTTTTAAGCTCAAAAGGATCTCCAACGGTTATACCAGACGAGGTTATTCGTGCTACAGAAAAAGAGAAAATGTATCAAATTAATATGCTGACTGATTTACAAGCTTCTCATAAGGATGTTAAACAAGAATCTTTAATGTCTTTACAAACCGCTGCATTGCACAATCAAAACATATTTGCAAAAATGATGGAGGTAGCTAAGACCTGTTCTCTGGGTCAAATGACCTCAACCTTGTTCGAGGTTGGTGGTCAATACCGCAGAAATATGTAATCTAAAAGTTAATTTACACAGTAAAAGCCACCCATAGGGTGGTTTTTTTGTTGATTAAAAGTATAAATAAACCAGCTAAGTAGTTGATAATGTAACGGATTAAAAAAGGGTAAAAAAAAGAATAAAAAGAAAGCCCTAATTAGTGATTGAGTGAACATACTTATTCTATATTTGCCACCGCTTCAAACAAGAATCGAAACGTTCCTTAAAAAGTGCAAGAAACTAGTATTAATAAACCTTTAAAGGTTTGCTAGAAGACAAAAAAGCTTGTATTTTTGCAAACCTAATTCCAGATATTAATTGGAAAAAGAGTTGCAAGAAACAAAATTGAAAGTTTTATTAAAAAGACTTGCACGAGCTAAGAAAGGTTGTATATTTGCAGCCGCTAAAAAGGATAAGCGATTATCCTTGAGGCAAAAAAACAGAAGTTCATTGACAGATTTATATTAGAAGAGAGAGGTAAGAGAAACAACTTACCCCGTTAAAGTGAGAGTCAGAGAAACAGATTAAACTTTTTACAATGGAGAGTTTGATCCTGGCTCAGGATGAACG
>Ga0209533_1000191_pt1 | contig 58059 bp, 42 predicted proteins | sample COG_04_FD_184748 | JGI IMG/M metagenome (GOLD analysis project Ga0209533, IMG submission 184748) | Pelagic Microbial community sample from North Sea - COGITO 998_met_04 (SPAdes) (version 2) | ecosystem: Environmental > Aquatic > Marine > Neritic zone/Coastal water | place: Helgoland, sampling...
ATTATTATTATCGCACGCATTTATTTTCCAAGATCCACTACCATCGGCCGTATTCGTTTCTGATGAGTCGTATGTCCCAAGTTCTGCTCCAGTGCAACCCCCAACTGCGTCACCTCTCCAATCATCTTCGGAGGTAAACGTTGAATTTAATAATAGATTTGTTTGAGCAAACAATCCTGTACTAAATAAAAGTGTACAAACTAATAATGTGTAAATTTTTTTCATAATATTATTTTAGATTAATTAGTTGTAAACATACCTGTAATGTAGATTCATTGAAAGGTGATATGTTTTTTTAGTAGGGGGAAATGGTTTTAAATTTATTTAGCTATGTGAATTGATTTTAAGCCTTTTAAATTCTTTTTTAAAATAAGTGCTACGTCATCACCCTTCACGTGCCCTAAAATACCAAAGGGACCTTTGTAACCTAACTTAAGTATACAATTGATCATCTCTTCTTCAAGGTCCCCCTCCCCAATAGGAATAATTTTAGGGCCTCCTTTTTTCATACCATTTAAATTAACACACCATAAAAAAGGGTGTATTTGTTTGATAATACTTCGATATTTTTCTAATTGTTCATGTGCATGATGAAAATTATAGACTATGCCAATGTCGTATTGTGGTAAACATTTTATGATTTCTAGTTGATTTTCGAGTTCTCCAAACCAACCGCCATGATTATACAATGCTATTTTACAGTTAACTTTTTGGGCTTTTTCAGAAAGAAATGAAATCATATCTAGCGCTTTCTTAAGCGATTGCCGTTGCGTTAACCCCTCAAAAAACTCAGCATCGATTCCTATCCAGATTTGGGTAGATACTCCGGTAGCTTTTAAACTTTCAAACACCATTTCATTTGCGCGTTTAAGGTTTCTTAAAGTATCTTTATTATTTATATAAAGCCAAACAGCGCTAATCTTAATGCCTTCGGCTCTTGCTATATTTAGTTCGGTTACCATGGTCTCAATATGCTTTTTTCTACCTCCAAAAGCATATTGACTAAAACCAAGCTTTTTTAACATAGCCAAGCGTTCTGAGGGGGTGCGTTCTAATTTATCAAAAGCAACGATAGACCACGGAATAAGGTTTTCAGTTCTAAAGGGATTCTCAACTTTATGACAAGAAAAAATCATGACTAAGAGTATCGCTAATAATAACAATTGTCTCTTCATCATGATTTTTAGTTTAAAAGGAGTATGTACTCTAATTTTTTTTCTTAGTTAAAATCTGTTGTACAGATTCTTCATCCTTAATATTATCTACAATTCTACCAAAATCAGTGTCGGTTATTTTTCTAAAATCTACCAAGCTTTTATTATCCTCAAATTTGATCATTAAGTTTTTTAACTTCACCTTTAATTCAGCTGTCACCTCAGCATAATTTGGGTCATTATAAATATTATTCACTTGACCTGGATCTTTTTCTAAATCATATAATTCCCAAACATCAATATTGTAATAAAAATGAGCTAGCGTATATTTTTGAGTTCTGATACCATAATGTGGTTGTACATGATGCCAAAACGGAAACTCGTAATAATGATAATACATAGCATCCTGCCAATCTTTTGGGGTATTACCCTCTAAAACAGGAACAAAACTAGTGCCTTGCATTTTCTGAGTTGTTGAAATACCGGCTAATTCTAATAAAGTTGGCGCAAAATCTATATTTGTAATAATGTCTTCGTTAACACTTCCTGCCTTTATTTTACCCGGGTATTTTACCATAAAAGGCATTCTTAAAGATTCTTCATAAATAAATCGTTTATCGAAAAAACCGTGATCCCCTAAATAAAAACCTTGGTCTGACGTTACTACAATAATGGTGTTTTCTTCAAGATTATTTTCTTTTAAATATTTTAAAACACGTCCAACATTATCGTCAACAGATTTAACACAGGCTAAATAATCTTTAATATAGTTTTGATATCTCCATTTTCTTCCTTCTTCATTACTCATACCATCTGGTTGAACGATCTCGCCTGGTTTCGCACCATAAAAATCCCATTTAATACTTTCTTTTCCCTTCTTTAAATCTTTTGGGCGCTCTAACTTCATATCTCTACGACTAAAATATTCCATCGTCATTTCTGTATCGCCAGCAGTCAATTCACGCCCTTCGTAAGTATCATTAAATGTTGCTGGATATGGCATTTCTATAGTATCCCACAATGTTTCATACTTTGTGTCTGGTTCCCATGGTCTGTGTGGCGCTTTGTATTGTAGTATCATTAAAAATGGTTGCTTAGAAGTTTTTGTCGAATCGAGCCAAGTCAATGCAAAATCTGTACTTAAATTAGTAGCATAGCCTTTCTCTTTTACATCGATTCCGTTCTCATTAAAAAGAGGATCCCAATAATGCCCTTGTTGTCCTGCAGAACTATGGTATTTAAAACTATCAAATCCAACAGGTTCTGTACCTAAGTGCCATTTACCAAATAAGCCAGTAGTATAGCCTTGTTTTTGAAATTCTTGTGGAAACGTCCACTGCTCTGAATTAAATTTTCCTCCACTTTCGTTTTTATAGTACCCATTTAAGTTACTATAATTACCTGTTAATATAGCCGCTCTACTGGGGCCGCAAATAGCATTGGTAACTAAAACATCTTGAAATAGCATCCCTTCTTTTGCAACTTTATCAATATTAGGTGTTGGTGCAATATCTTTATAAATTCCGCCGTAAGCACTAATAGCCTGGGTGGTTAAATCATCTGCCATGATGTAAATAATATTTGGCTTCACTACTGGTGTTACTTTTGCTGAAACATTTGTGTGAGATTTTGCTATATTACAAGAATTCCAAAACCCAAAAACAAGAGTTAGCACGCAAAAACTTTTAATAAAATTATTTTTCATTTTGTTCTTTTTAATCTGTTATTTAATATTGTACTCAAACTATCTACAGTTTCTTTGAAGGATGCCTCCATTGCCAAATTTCTGTTCTCGTCTGAATCGGTAGAATGGTCGTAAAGCATTCTGGCTATTATTTTATCATTTCTTTGCCACTCTGTATAAAATAAGTTATCTGCAATTAGAGTTTCTCCCTTTTGCCATCTAGCCAAAGCTGTATTTTTAAATACTTTCGAAGGCGTTTGTAAGGCTTTAACCAAAGATTCGCCATCTACATGTGGTGGAATAGAAATATTTGCCAATTCGCATAAGGTTGGATATAAATCTACCAATTCGGCTATAGAATTGGTGCGCTTATCTTTCGGAATATTGGGAGCACTTATAATTAAAGGTACTTGAAGCGCTACCTCGAAATTACTATGCTTTACCCATAGTCCGTGTTCCATTAAGCTCCAACCATGATCACCCACTAAAACAATAACTGTGTTTTCTTTTAATCCTAAATTTTTAAGCTCTTTTAAAACTTTTCCTACTTGAGCATCCACATAACTTACAGCAGCATAATAGCCGTGTATCAACTTTTTTGCAACAGCATCAGAAACTTGTCCTTTTTTAGAAATGTCTTTGTAATACCGCAATTCTCCCCAAGAATGGTTGGCTATTTTTGGTGCAGACTCAGAGAAAAAATTGTTTTTTGGTAAGGTGATTTCTGATTCCTTATATAAATCCCAATATTTTTTTGGCGCATTAAAAGGCAAATGTGGCTTTACAAAACCAACAGCCATAAAAAATGGATTGCCTTCTGCTTTTAATCTTTTTAAATCTAAAATTGATTTGTTTGCCGTTTTACCATCATAATAAGCAGCATCTTCAATATCTGGATTTTCATATGCGTACCCATGTTGACCCTTTTTTTCTAAATTTATATTTTCTTTAGATTGATAATCACGCCAACCTTTTTTATAAGGATACCATTCCTCATCCCATTCTTTAATATCTCTCTTTAAATGCGTTATTTTGTTATTGCTAATAGTCGTGTATCCTTGATTTTTAAAATGTTTTACCAGTGTTAGAATATTAGGAGTTTCCTTGGTAATACTCGCATTATATTTTAAAAAACGATCTGCTGTAGGTCTTATGCCTGTTAAGATACTAGCTCTAGAGGCTCCACAAACAGGTACGTTACAATAGGCTCTTTTAAAGGTGACACCTGATTTAGCCAGGGCATCAATATTGGGGCTACTAATTTGACTTTGTCCATACACACTTAATTCAGGACGTAAATCATCCATCATTAAAAATAATACGTTTTGTTTGACAGTAGATAATGTCTTTTTTTTCTTAATTGTTTTACAACTTAAAAGAATTAAAAGACATGTTATGCCTACTAACTTAAAATGTTTCATTTTATAGTTCAATCCTATTATTGACTTTTAAAGTAGTTAATTTTAAATCTTTATCGTTTGAAGAAGAACCTGTCATTATAATAAACTCCCCAGGTTCTACACAATATGCCATATTGATATCATAAAACGCTAAACTTTCGGCATCTATGGTAAAACTCACTGTTTTTGTTTCCCCTGCTTTTAACGCCACTCGCTGATAACCTTTTAGTTCTTTTACAGGTCTTGTAGCGCTACTAACTTTGTCTCGAATATACAATTGAACGATTTCCTCTCCATTAATTTTTCCAGTATTAGTAACCTCAACTGTAACAGTTACGGCTTCGTTTTGCTTGAATGTCTTACTTGATAATTTTGGTGCGTTATAACTATATTTAGTATAACTTAAACCAAACCCAAAAGGATATAAGGGTGTATTTTTCTCATCGGCATATTTATGAAAATAAGCAGAAGGCTTGTGATTGTATACCATTCTTAACTGACCAACACTTCTTGCAACAGTTAAAGGCAATTTACCACTTGGATTTACGTCACCAAATAAAATTTCAGCAACTGCTTGACCGCCTAAATTCCCAGGTTCCCAAGATTCTACAATAGCAGAAATATTTTTTTGAAGCCAAGGTTCAGAAATTGGTTTTCCGTTTACCAAAACAATGATTACGGGTGTTCCTGTTTTTTCAATAGCCTGAACTAATTCTAATTGTTTGCCAAATAAATCTAGGTTGGCACGCCCCATATTTTCACCAGCAGTTTTATCTTTCCATTTGTAGCGCATAGAATTATCTCCCACAACAACAACTGCATAGTCTGCATTTTTGGCTTTTTCTGCGGCTTCCTGAATTTTAGAACTTTGTATTTTTCTAATGTTTTCTCCTGAATCAAAAAAGTTTACAGCATAACCTTTGGTTTCACCTAAAGTTTTAATTCCTTCATAAATAGTAATTACGTTTTCATCAGGTTGGGCAGCATGCCAATCTCCTAAAGTAGATTGATTATTTGCATTGGGTCCTGTTACAAATATTTTCTTTTTTGAAGTCGTTTTTTGTAAAGGTAATATCCCATCATTTTTAAGTAATACGATTCCTTTTCTTGCAGACTCTAATGCAGTCGCTTTATGTTCTTCTGTAAAAAGTAATTCCCCTTTTTTCTCTAAATCTACAAATCGATTTTCAAATAACCCTAATTTAAACTTCGCTGTTAAAATTTTACGGCAAGCCTCATTTACACGATTTATTGAAAGTTTACCTTCTTTTACAGATTCAATAATCGCATCTGTAAAAAATGGACCATGCATATGCATGTCCATACCAGCATCAACAGATAAATAAGAAGCTTCTTTCATATCTTTTGCAGTATTATGCAAGGTGTTAATACGTTCGATATCTAACCAATCACTTACATAAAATCCTTTGAAGTCCCATTCATTTCTTAAAAGATCCGTCATGAGCCATTTACTCATATGAGATGGAATACCGTTTATCTCATTATGTGCAGCCATAATCGAATAGACACCTGCATCAATGGCTTTCTTATAAGGTGGAAGATGAACTTCTTTTAGTGTACGGAATGAAATATCTGCAGCAGCAGCATTGAGTCCATTTATAGATTCGCCACCACCAATTAAATGCTTTACACATGCAATTACTTTTTGAGTTCCCGTAAAATCTCCTTGTTGAAATCCATTAATCATTGCAGCTCCCATGTTACCAACCATAAAAGGATCTTCTCCTAATGTTTCTCCAACTCTACCCCAGCGAGGGTCTCTTAATATATCTATATTTGGTGTAAAGGTCCAATGGCTTCCCGTAGCTCTCATCTCTTTCGCAGTTTGTTTACCTATGGAATATAAAAAACTATCATCCCATGTAGATGCTAATCCAATTGGAGATGGATATACCGTTGTTCCTGGAACTAAAGCATTCCCATGTATCGCATCAATCCCTATTAATACCGGTATTTTTAATGGTGATTTTAAGGCCAATTCTTGCAAGTAATTTGCTTCTTTAGCGGTTAAAACATGTAAAAAAGAACCTATTTTTCCCTCTTCACACATTGCAGAGACATCATTAACAGAAAGTGTTTTATAAAAACCCTGTGCATCATTATTTTCTTTATCGTCGTTAGGGTTTCCTTTTTTCATATGATCCAACCCAACAAATTGGTTCATTTGATATACCTTATCTTCTAAAGTCATCCTTTCCATTAAATCGGCTACTCTTTTTTCAGCAGGTTGTAATGGATCTAAATACAAAGGACTTGAATCTGACTTAAGTCCGCTTGAATTTTGTGCATAAGAACTATACATCGTTACTATAAAACTGAAAAAAAATACTTTTTTAATTACTCTTTTAAACATATTATTTATTTATTTATTTATATTTTTAATGATATTATAACTTGGGTTTGGCTGAAAATTTGAATCGTAAATGGATTGAAAAGCACCTTCTTTTCCTTTTTTAGTGCGCTCACTGATATCCCAAAGATTAAGTGTTACAAGGCCTGATTTTGTTTTTTCCTGTAAAACATTAATTAATTTTTGATAAAACGCAGCTTGACTTTTTAAACCGATCTTTAAGTCGCTTTTATCTTTTATAAAATAATCGAGTTCGGTTACATGAAACTCTAAATCGTTTTGGTGTGCCCAATCTATTAATTTTGATAATTTTTTTAATTCTATATCCGTATTCTCCTTTAAATCTTTTGTTGTTGGACTAAGGCCTATATGTGCTTGCCATCCAATACCATCTACACGATAACCTTTAGATCTTATATACACTATGGTTTCTTTTAGCTTATCCCACATTTCGGTTTGCATTCCTGCATTTTGATTGTATACCAGCTTAATATTGGTAGCATGTTTTGTAGCAATTTCAAAAGCTTTTAAGATATAAAGCGGATAGCCATTTTCATCTAATCCCAATGTTAACCATGGGTTTTCCCATTTATCAGTTCCTTTTTTAGGGCCAAACCACTTTCCGTTAGGAAGTATGGTTTCGTTTACAACATCCATCCATTTTATAGTTGGCTCATTATTAAATCTCATTGCAAAAGCGGTTGCAAATTCAGTCATGATTTGATTTAATTCTGCTGGAGTTCTGTAATCTTCTTTCGCCCATTTTGATGCTTGAGGTGAGATAGGACCATGCAAGCGAACTTGTAAATCGTGTTTTTGAGCTAGACTTATAAAGTCATCTATTTGCTGCCAATTCCATACTTTGGGTGTGGGATGAATTTTAGTTTGTTTTGCAGCATTGGCTGGTGTTAGGTACTTAAAATCTTTTAAAAACAGTTCTTCTTTTATAGAGTTAAGCTCATTATGATTCAATGTAGCACCAACAATTATAGTATCAGATCTCCTCTTTGGACCCTTAGTTTTTAATAACTCTGAATTAAAATATGCTTTAGAATTGTCTATCAACTCTTCTTGTATCGTTTTATAGTTAGCATACCCAAAATGATTCACAGTTTCTAAAGGGTCTTTACTATAATCGTATAATTCTTGGGCAACAATATCATTAAAAGTAATAACCTCCGTGCTTTTCTTTTTATCAATCCAAACTGTATACCTGTAAGTTTCTGTTCTAAAACTGTAACCTGTCACTTTTCCTTTGTGCCATTGACTTACGGCATATTTTTTCTCTACATTATTTGACTGATTTATGAATGGTACTAGGCTTTTACCATCTAAATGTTCGGGAACACTTAATCCTGATAACTCACAAAGTGTTGGAAAAAGATCTACAAATTCAGTAGGCGAGCTTACTTTTACAGTTTTGTTGCCATCTGGCACATAGATCATTAATGGTGAACGCGTAGCCTGCTCGAAATTAGAATGTTTATTCCATAAACTATGGTCTCCCAAATGCCAACCATGATCTCCCAAAACAACAATAATGGTGTTTTTATCTAAATCCTTTTCCTTTAATTTTTTAAGGATTTTTCCAATTTGATTATCAACAAAACTGACGCATGCATAATAGCCGTGAATGAGTTTTTTCTGAAGTGCTTCATCCATCTCCAAAAGATTCTTTTCATTCAGCTTATACTCAACTTCTGGTGACTGATAACTTCTCATTTCGCCAGAATTGTGGTACGCTAAATCTGTACTGTTTTTAGATTTTTTCTGAAAAGCTGCCAATTGTATGGCATCTTCATCGTAGAGATCCCAATATTTTTTAGATGCAACAAAGGGTAAGTGAGGCCTTTTAAAACCAACAGCTAAAAAGAACGGTTTGTTACTATCTTTGCTAACCTCATCCAATAAAGACAAAGCACTAACTGTAATAGCGCCATCGGTATAAGCTTCATCTGGTGCATTACTAATTTCAAAAGGCGGTTTGTATCGATCTCTAACATATTTATTAGTATTAGAAATTCCTTTGTCTTCACCCTCTTTTCTTAAAAGAGTAATCTGTTTTTTAATTTCCTTGTTTTGATAATACCCAAGTGCAGGTTCCCCGTAATCTTGAGGATAATTTAAATTGGCTTCTTTTATAAAGGGAAGACTCCATGACGGTTTATCTCTAAATTTATCGACACAACGTGGGTCATAAATTTTACCAACTCCAGCAGTTATATAACCATTTTTCTTGAAATACTGCGGTATGGTTAAAATGTTAGGGTTTATATCCCGCATCTTCGTTTTTAAATCTCTAACTTTTGTATAGTCTGGTCGTTTTCCTGTCAGTAAGCTGGCTCTAGATGGTCCGCAAACAGCCTGTTGTGTGTGATTATTTGTAAAGATAGTAGCCTTTTTAGCCAATTTATCTAATATTGGAGTTTCAGCAAATTCATCTCCAAATGCGCCAATTGTTGGCTTTAAATCATCAATTGCTATAAAGATGACATTGGGTTTTCTTACCTCCTTAATACCCTGTGCAGATATCTTTAAAGCAACAAAGAAAATAAGAAATATAAAAATTAGTTGTTTCATTAATCGAAAGCTATAAATTTTTGTTAATCAATTAGGTTTAACCAACAGACCTATTGTTGGTTAATAAAAATGATATATTGAGTCCATAAATTATAGAGCTATCCACTTTATTAGATTACTTTATAATTTACAAACTCAATAAATTAATTTATTGTTTTTGGTGGTGTTTATTCCTAATTGGAAATTTCGTTATTTGCATTAATTTCAGCAACTGCTATCGGTATAGACATTACAATTGTTTCGTCTGTTGCATGTAATACATCTACGCTTTCTTTAAATGATGCCGCTGTATTATGTGGATTAATTATAGTATTTAGAAAGTAATTATACCCACGACGTCTGTTATTAAACCAATCATGCCCTTCTCCTATTAATTCAAACTGATACTCTTTCATAATAGCCGTTCTAAAGGAATCTTGTCCACCAGCATATCCAGCGTGCGGAGTAAGACCAACTCTGTCAAGTACTTCTGATACATAGGTTATTTCCTGACCGTTTTGTAACTCATTGGAGATTTCTGAAAGCATTAATAATAAATCAGCATATCTATAGATTTTAAAGTTCTTATTTGTCTCTCTCACTGCGTTATTAGGATCTCTTGAACCCAATTTAAAAAAATAAGGAAAGGAATTTCCAAAGTTAGACCTAGCTGTACTGGTTGGATAAGACTTTTCTGTACTTCCGTTATTTCCGCGCGTCCAAGTACTTACATAGGTAGTCGCTAAACGCGGGTCACTTGGATAGGTTGCAGCGTGTAAGTCATAATTTTCGATGTTTATTTTAAACCATCCAAATGTGGCTGCCTTTGTATACCAGTTTGGTGTAAATGCTCTTGTATGATCTAATGTAGCACCTACTACAGATTGAAGTTCAAAAATAGACTCTTCCGTATTATTTCCATTAGTCCCTAAAAATAAATTATCATAGCTATCATGGAGACTATAAGCTCCATATGCTTTGATTGCCTCATCATGTGCCAATTGCCAATAGTTTAAACTTGAGTCTTGAGCATCGCTTGATGCCGTTGCCAAGGTCATGTAAACTTTTGAAAGCAGCATGTCTGCCGCTTGTGGTTTTGGAGTTCCACTTGCAACCGCTCCATTCATTAATTGTTGCGCTCTTTTTACATCTTCTATAATTTGTGTATACACATCTTTAATGGGCGATTTGGCTAAATGAATCGTTTCTGTTGTAGTTGGAGTTACCCTTAACGGAATTTCTCCCCATAATCTAACAAGATTAAAATAATTAAAAGCTCTTACAAAATAGGCTTGTCCGATAACATCGTTTATAACTAGCTCATCGGACGTACTTGGATTGTCAAATACTGTTGCCGAATTAATAGCATCATTCGCACGTCCAATAGTTTGATAAATACCTATCCAAGAATTTTCAATTGCAACTAAACCACTGGTAGGATTTAAAGCAGACAAGGTACTATTATAGCTGTTATTATTTCTATTTCCTGTACGTCTTGTGACCATTAAACCCGAATTTACATTCGTTAGAAACAAAAATTCGTTTCCGTAGTATTCATATTGCACCATGGCTTCATAGATACCGAATAATGCAGATGTTGCATTACTTGCCGAACTGTATACATTTTCGTTTGCTAAAAAAGGCGGTTCCTCTTCTAAATTACAACTTGTGAATAGTAAACCTACTATGATTAAAAAAGTGAATTTATAATTTTTCATTTTTATAGTTTTTAAAATTAAAATTTAAGGTTTAAACCTAACATGATCGTTTGCGCATTAGGAAACCCATTCCAATCTACTCCTACAATATTTCCATTATTCATGAAATTAGTTATTTCTGGATTGTATCCTGAATAGTCTGTAAACGTAAATAAATTCATACCCGTTACATAGACATTAGCACTGCTAAAAACCTTTGTTTTTTCCACTGGAATGTCATATCCTAGCGTAATATTGCTTATTCTTAAGAAACTACCGTCTTCAATTATTCTGTCTGTGATTGCTGGAGATCCAGATTCTCTTGAATATCCTACTCTCGGATACCTATTTGACTGTGCATCGGGTCTCCAAGCATTGTTATAAGCTTGAGATAAGATATTTGCTGATCTGCCTTCTGCGGTTCCTAATTGTATTGAATTACCATTCGCAATTTCATTGCCATAAACACCGTTCATTTGAATACTTAAATTCAGTCGTTTATAGTTCATGCTTAGATAACCACCATATACGAAATCTGGATTCGGATTTCCAATAATTGTTCTATCTGCTTCAGTAATAGCGTCATCTCCATTTTGATCTACGATACGTAAATCACCAGCTTGTGCTCCAGACACTGTAATAACATCTTCAGTTTGATAAATACCATCCGTTTCGAACCCATAAAATAAACCTACTTCTTCGCCTTCCATAAAGATATTTGCTGGCGCTCTAAAATAGTTACCCGTTGATATATTTTGACCTCTATAAAAGACTCGATTTTCTATATTACCATTTATATAAATGTCTTCTGGAGTACCTCCTAAGTTTTGAATCTTACTTTTGTTAAAGGCTATATTTCCGCCTATATCAATACTAAAATCATTTTTATCAATAAGTGATCCGTTTAAAGTAAGTTCTACACCCTTATTATTAAGACTACCTCTATTAACTAACAACGAAGTAAAACCTGAAGATGGCCCTAATGGTTGATTTAATAATAAATCATCCGTTTGCTTATCATATGCATCTAAGGTTCCTGTAAGCCTATTTTCCCAAAGGCCAAAATCTAACCCAACGTTTAACTGCCCCGTAGTTTCCCATTTAAGATTAGGGTTACTCACATTTAACGGAACAAAGCCAATGTTGGTTCCTTCAGCCGAATTCCCATATAATGTTGGTCCATAATTAGCAAAGGTTTGGTATGCAGAAATACCCTGATTACCAGTCATACCCCAACCAATTCTAAATTTTAATTCGTTAATAGTTTCTGAATTCTCTAGGAATTTTTCATTATTAGCTCTCCATGCCAATGAGAATGATGGAAAATAACTATATCTATTTTCTTTTGAAAATTTAGAAGAGCCATCTGCTCTAAACGTTCCTGTTATTATATATTTATTGTCAAACGAATAATTTACACGCGATAGGTATGATAAGAGTTGACTCTTTAAAGGCAAAACGTCTAAAGGACGAGAAATCTGCTGCCCATAAATGGGTTGATCAACACCAAATTCAGTTGTAGAAAAATCATTAACTGCGTACAAGGTGTTTTTAATGTCTCTAACATCGTACGTCATACCAATAACACCATTAATTCTATGTTTTTTATTAAAGGTTCGATTATAGGTTAATAAATTATTAACCTGATATGACTTTGTATTTAAATTTGAAACCGAAAGGCTACCGTTGGCAGAACTTCCTTGAAAAGTAGTTAAACCATAAAAACGTCTACGCTCTTTATTTCGCATATTACCCCCTGCCTGCAGCTTATATTTCAATCCTTTTATATTGAATTTATAGACTAAAGCTAAAGATCCAATAAATCGACTCTCTTCAGAGGTGTCTTGAAAATCATTAACCCATGAAAATGGACTAGATATCCCATCTTCGTTATCAAAAGTACCACCATCTGTAACTAAAGTAGGGTAGCGTAAAATATTTCCAACAAAACTACGCTGCCCTCCAGCTCTATCTCCATCTTGGGCAAAATTTCCATTTGAATAAAAAGCGTTCAACTTAGCACTAATACTAAATTTATCAGACAAGTCTTGGTTTAAATTGATACTGAAATTACCATTTTGTAATCTTGAATTCTCTACAATACCGCCCTGATCATTATAACCAACAGAAGCATAATAATTACCCTTTTCTGTTCCTCCACTAAAAGAAGCTCCTGTACTTTTAGAAAAACCTTGTTTATAAATTTCATCATGCCAGTTATGTTTTTCTGCAGCTGTATCGCTAACAGTTCCATCATCTGCAATTGGGAATATTATTCCGCCGCTTATACTAAAACGAGGAGCCCCACCATTTACTAGTAAAGCTTCATTTTGATAGTTCGCATATCCTAAAGCATCTAAAACATCATATCGTTCACTAATTTCTGAGACACTTGTATTTACATAGGCTTGTATTGATGTTTTGCCACTTTTACCCTTTTTAGTAGTTATCAAAATCACACCGTTTGCTCCCCTAGAACCATAAATAGCAGTCGCTGATGCATCTTTAAGCACTTCCATACTTTCAATGTCACGCGGATTTATACCATTTAATCCATTTTGTGTTTCCTCCAAACTATTAGCGTCTGTAGAAGCATTTGCAGCATCTTCACCTGCCGAGGAAATAATAACTCCATCAATTACATACAAAGGCTCATTATTCCCTCTTAAGCTACTTGCCCCTCTAATTTTCACAGAAACTCCAGAACCTGGGCTTCCTGCATTTTGAGTTACTTGAACTCCAGCTGCACGACCCTGTAACAAGGCATCAACAGTACTATTTTGTGCCGCTGCAATATCATCTACCTTTACAGAGGTTACTGAGCCCGTAATGTCACTTTTACGTTGACTACCATAGCCTACAACGACAATCTCTTCTAATGTATTATTGGTATCTATTTCTAATTGAATATTAAAAATTTCTTTATTCCCAATAACCAATTCTTTCGTAATGTATCCTAGATAAGAAAAAACTAGTGTTTTTCCTGTCTCTGGAACAGTCAAAGAAAAAAGACCATCAAAATCTGTAAATGACCCAATCTTTAGGTCTTTAATCAAAATACTTACTCCAGGCAAAGGCATCTTATTTTCATCTATAACAGTTCCAGTGATTGCTTTACTTTGAGCAAACAAAATCATTGGAAAAATTAATAATAAATAAATTAGTCGATTTTTTTTCATAGTACTATCTTTAGTTATTTTTGTTTGTTATTTTTCAAAATTAGTAATGATTGTAAAAATAAAAAGGGCATTATGGTTATTTAAAAAGGTGAAATGTCTTTTTATGTTTAGCTAAAAAAAGTGCTTGTAAGTCTTTTAGATTCTTTTTTTTAAGATTCTAATTTTGGGACAATTGTTATGTTATATGCGTATGAAGAATACTACTTTTGTGTAAAATAAAATCACATGTTAAAGAAAGGAACCAAACTTTTTAGTATTCTAAAAATGAGATGCCCTAAATGCAATAAAGGTCGTTTTTATGAAAGTCATCCTTACAATTTAAAAAAAATTGGAGAGGTTAAAAAAGAATGTAACCATTGTAATCTAAAATATGATATGGAACCCGGATTTTTTCAAGGCTCTTACTATGTTTCTTATGGTCTAGGAGTAGCACTATTTGTTGCAATATTTGTGCTAAAAATGTTGATTTTACCAAATTTGGCTTATCTTTCTACGCTAATTTTAATGGTGGTTCTATTGCTTATTTTAGCACCTTTACTATTTGCGCTTTCGAAAATTATATGGATTAATCTATTTGTTCATTTTGATAGTACTTATTTTTAAAATCGCATAAAGTAGAAATTATTATGATGCTGTTTATGATAGAATAGCAATATCAAAAAAAAATAGCAGAATAGACAGAAAACATCATTTTATAACTATTTTTACTAAAAAAGTTGCAAACAAATGACAAATTTGACTTTATTCAAATATCAATTATGAAAATAGAACAAATATATACTGGGTGCTTAGCACAAGGAGCTTATTATATAGAGAGTAATGGCGAAGTTGCTATAATAGACCCTTTACGTGAAGTAAAATCGTATTTAAAAAGAGCAAAATTAGACAATGCAAAAATTAAATATGTTTTTGAAACACATTTTCATGCAGATTTTGTGAGTGGTCATGTAACTTTAGCAAAAGAAACTGGTGCTGATATTATATTTGGGCCAAATGCAACTACAAATTTTGACGCTATTATAGCAGAAGATAATCAAGTTTTTAAATTAGGGAATATTACGATTACCGTATTGCACACACCAGGCCACACAATGGAAAGCTCTGTTTATCTTTTAAAAGATGAAAAGGGAAAAGATCATGCTATTTTTAGCGGAGACACTTTGTTTCTAGGAGATGTTGGTCGCCCAGATTTGGCCCAAAAATTGGGAAGCTTAACAGAAAAAGATTTAGCGGGTTTTTTATACCATAGTTTACGTACCAAAGTAATGCCTTTAGCAGATGATGTTATTGTATATCCTGCGCACGGCGCAGGTTCTTCTTGCGGAAAGAATTTAAGCAAAGAAACCGTAGATACTTTAGGAAACCAAAAAGCAACAAATTATGCACTTCGTGCAGATATGACCAAAGAAGAATTTATTAAAGAAGTGACGGATGGTTTATTACCACCTCCTTCCTACTTTCCTTTAAATGTTCAAATGAATAAAGAAGGTTATGACGATTTTCAGGATGTGTTAGCTCGCAGTGCCCAAGCATTATCTCCAGACGCTTTTGAAGCTGCTGCAAATGAAACAGAAGCAATTATTTTAGATGTACGTCATCAAAATGAATTTACAAAAGGACACATTCCTAGATCTATATTTATTGGTTTAGATGGCAGTTTTGCTCCGTGGGTAGGTGCCTTAATTGCAGATGTTAAACAATCCATTTTATTAGTAACACCAGTAGGTCTTGAAGAAGAAACAATTACACGTTTGTCTCGAGTTGGTTTCGATAAAACATTAGGGTACTTAGAAGGAGGTTTTGTTACTTGGAAAAAAGCTTCTAAAGAATATGATACCGTTACTTCAATTAAAGCAGATACACTTAAAGGAATTAAAGAAGACGAAGATGTTCTAGTATTTGATGTAAGAAAAGAAGGAGAATTTTTATCTGAACATGTTTTAAATGCAAAGAACACTCCTTTAGATTACTTAAATAATCACTTAACAGCGTTTCCAATTCAAAAAAATTTTTATGTGCATTGTGCAGGCGGATATAGATCGATGATTGCTGCTTCTATATTAAAAAGTAGAGGAATCCATAATTTAATAAATATTGCAGGTGGTTTCGATGCAATAAAAAAATCAAAAATTCAAGTATCAGATTATGTGTGCCCATCAACTTTATAAAAAGTGTACTATAATTATGCAATGTTATAAGATCTAAGTTTTAATACCCTTTTAATCTTGTAGGAGGTATTAAATAATAGAATTCAGAAAAAGTAATTCTTAGAGATTGTTATTAAAGCTTAATAATTTAAGAGAAGAAAGAAGATATAATGAATCTTTAGTTTTTATTTTTGGAAAAACCATAGGTATTTTGACGAATAAAACCTTTTGGAAATGAAGCATCTCCTGGAAACCCTAATTCAACTTTACCACTGTCCTCTGGTATATAATTCGTTTTAAAAATATAATCCCAAAGACTTAAACTAATCCCAAAATTAACACCGTATTTTCCTTCTGGCACATCATGTGCATGATGATACAAGTGCATTACTGGATTATTAATTAAATATTTAAATGGTCCATACGTAATTTTAATATTTGAATGATTAAAATGACCGATTATAATTGCAATAAAATGCACGATAAAGGCTTGTTCTGGTTCAAATCCAAACAAAATCATAACTCCAAAAGTTTTCAAAGGTTTGTACAAGATATTTTCCATCCAATGATATCTTAGATGTGCAGCAAACCCCATTTCCTTCACACTGTGGTGTACTTTATGAAATTTCCAGAAGAAAGGGTATTTGTGTAATAAAGTATGTGTAAACCATTGTACAAAATCTAATACCACAAAAAAGATTACCAATTGCAGTGCCATTGGCCAATCTGAAGGATTGAACACAGCCAAAGATTTATCTGCAATACCAATGTCTGTAAAAGCTATTTGTAACATTTTATAAAAACCACCAATAACTATAGAAAAAATAAAGAAATTAAAGAACATATAAAATCCGTCTAACCAAAAATCTTTTCTAAATATAGCTTGTTCTTTACGCCATGGAAACACCATTTCTAAAACCCAAACAACTAAAGAGATTAAAATAAGTCCCCAAAAATAATTAGTATAAAATGGCACTTCAAAAATAATAGATTTCCACGTCCAATCTAAAGTCCCATTAAATGACCTTATAAAAGCGTTTACGTATGAATTCATCTTTATTTTTTATTTTATGAATGACCTATATTTTATATGTAAATTGTCCAAATAACACCATTCCATTCAAAAGCAATGATAATTTATTACATTAGTACAAAAGCAGAATAGGCAAAGAAAAAGCCGCTATAACATTGCGAAATAACAAGATCTACTTCGATTGCAAATTTAACATAAATATTTCTTCTTTTGACAATAGCTGTTTTAAGTTTTATTTTTATGATAATTTAAAGCAGCAAGTAAAATTATATTTTAAATTAAAGGTAAAAAAGCAAACATTAATCTCAATTCATTAAATGTATTTATATTGCAGAAAATCTAAAAGTTGAAAAGAGTTATAGTAAGCGTTACAAATGATATATCTACAGACCAAAGAGTAGCCAAGGTTTGTAAAACTTTAATTCAAAATAACTTTGAAATTTTAGTAATAGGAAGGAAATTACCAAATAGTATTTCTTTAAAAAGAAACTACAAAATAAAAAGATTTCGTTTATTATTTAATAGTGGTTTGCTCTTTTATGCAGAATACAATCTTCGGTTATTTCTCTACTTACTATTTACAAGAAAAGACCTTTTACTCGCTAATGACTTAGATACACTGCTGCCAAATTATCTTATAAGCTTGCTGCAGAATACAAAAATTGTTTTTGATAGTCATGAACTTTTTCCTGAAATCCCTGAATTAGTGCACAGACCTAGAGTAAAAAAAGTTTGGCTTGCTCTAGAAAAATACATTTTACCGAAATTAAAAAACAACTATACAGTTTGCAATAGCATTGCTGAGTTTTATAAAAATAAATACCATTCTAATTTTACAACCATCAAGAACCTTCCTAACAAAAAGACGATAGAAAAAGGAGTATTTCCATTTAATACAGATAATAAAAAAATAATTTTATATCAAGGTGCTTTAAATGTTGGACGAGGTATAGAGTTAATGATTGAAACAATGCATTTTCTGCAAAACCATCTATTAGTGCTTATTGGAAGTGGTGATATTAGTAAATCTCTAAAAAATAAGGTTTCTGAAGAAAATCTAAATGATAAAGTTTTCTTTTTAGGTAAAATAAACCCTGAAACATTGCATAAATTAACACCATTAGCAGACTTAGGTCTAAGTTTAGAAGAAGATTTAGGTTTAAATTATAGGTTTGCTTTACCTAATAAAATATTTGATTATATACAAGGAGAAGTACCTATTCTAGTTTCTAATTTACCTGAAATGAGCGAAGTTATCTCGGCATATCAGGTTGGTGAAATTGTAAAAAACAGAACACCTGAGAAACTCGCAAAACAAATAAAAGAAGTTTTAGAAAAAGAATATACTAAAGAATTAAAATTAGCAAAAACAGCGCTTATCTGGGAACAGCAAGAAGAAAAGTTAATAGCAAAATTTAATAATTTAAAATAACTATTTCTTGTACTGATGTGGGTTTTCTCTCACTCCTTTCTTAAACAGTTTGCGTATATTAGATCTCAAAGTATTATCTAACCTCAAAAATAAATCTTTTACCTTTTCTGAAGACCTTCCTCTGAAAGTTGTAACATGAAATGTATCTGACTCTAAAAGGGGGGTATTCGAAAAGTAGTAATTAGAAACACAACGTCTTATATCCTGTTTTAAAACCTTACTCACAGAATGCCAAGATTTTTGATGCGTTGTCATTACTACCAACCTATTAAACTTATTTTCTATAGTGGTTTGTGCTTGTTTTAAACCGTTTGGCCAAACCTCTAAATTACCCCCGTTTTCTATAGTCCAATTTGGTGTAACATAATATAACAAATTTAAAACACGCCATTTTTCTCTATCTTTATCATGAGAATTGTCTAAATGCGGATTCAAAAAATTGTCCTTCTCCATTAAAGACAAACCGCCAGCATATAAATTCTCATCACCATAAACTTCTTCTAAACCGCAAATTTCTGAGATTATCCGAATTACTTTTTCGTCTTGAAAAGCATAAATCAAATCCTCTAAAAGACTGTCATAAAGATTCATTTGATATGCTGTAAATTTAAACTCGCGTAAGTTTTTCTTTCGAACAGCCTTGTCTGTCGTTGGAAATTTATTGTAAATTTCTAAAGCCAATTCTTCAGGCAATAAATCATCTAAAAAAAAAAAGCCAATAGTAGATTTCGATTTTAAAAACTGTATTTTTAAAAATTCTCTGTTCGCTGTTAAGTTGTCAAAAATAAGTTGTGCTATTTCGGTTTTACGAATCTTCATAAATCTTTAGTAAAGTATAAATATATTCATTTTTTAAATTTTACATTTGTATTTAATGAAAAAAAGCATACATCTTGTTTCTTTTGATATTCCATACCCACCAAATTATGGCGGAATTATAGATATATTTTTTAAAATAAAAGAATTACACAAGTTAGGTATACATATATACTTACATACCTATCTTTTTAATAATAAAACAAGACAACCTGAATTAGAAAAATATTGCGAAAAAATATTTTATTACCAACGGAAAAATGCTTTTTTGTCTTTATTTTCTAAATTACCATTTAGAGTACAAAGCAGAAGTTGTAATAAATTAATTGAAAATCTTAAAAATTTACAGTTCCCAATAATTTTTGAAGGTTTACATACTGCATATCCCCTTAAAAAATATAATTTTAAAAAGACTTATATTAGAACACATAATATTGAACATGCCTATTTTTTAGGATTATCTAAAAGCGAAAAAAATATATTTAAAAAAGTGTTTTTCCTTCTAGAATCTATCAAACTTAAAAGGTTTGAAAATATATTAGAAAAGGCAACAGGTATTTTCTCAATTTCTCCTTTCGAGCAAGCATATTTTACTAAAAAATATGGAGCAAAAACATTTTATATTCCAGTGTTTCATGCCACAACAAACCTAACACAAACAGATGAAAAAGGGGATTTTATATTGTATCATGGCGATTTAAGAATTGCCGATAATATAAGAGCTGCACTGTTTTTAATTGATGTGTATAAAAATACGCCATACCAGTTTGTAGTTGCGAGTAGTTGTAAGAACAAAAGCGTTCTTAAGCAAATTAAGAAGTATCATAATCTTAATTTTAAAGAAATTCCTACTCAAGAAAGTTTAAAACAATTATTGAAAAAAGCACAAATTAACACACTATTCACCTTTCAGAAAACAGGTATTAAGTTAAAATTATTAAATACTTTACATCAAGGAAAACATATTATTTCCAACACACAAATGACGGAAGACACTGGGCTTGAATCATTATGTGAATTAGCTAATACTAAAAAAGAAATCTTAGAAAAAACATCGAAACTACTTGAGCAAACATTTTCTAAAAATCACGTAATAGCGCGTAAAGAAAAATTATTAGATTTTAATACTTTAGAAAACGCTAAAAAAATAGTAGCAATTATATTTAAACGCTAACTTGCCGAGCAACTTCAAATAACTTACCACCTTCACACTTTAATGTTTTCTGCTTAAACTTTACAATTAATTGATAATCGTGAGTAGCCATTAAAATAGTTTTTCCGTTTTTAGAAATTTCATTTAAAAGTTCCATTACCTCTAAAGATGTTTTTGGATCTAAATTACCAGTTGGTTCATCCGCTAATATCAATTCAGGATCATTTAAAAGGGCTCTTGCAATTGCTACTCTCTGCTGCTCACCGCCAGAAAGTTCAAATGTGTTTTTATAGTATTGAGATTTTAAACCCACCTTATCTAGTACCTCATAAATTTTTTCTTTCATAAGATTGTTGTCTTTCCAACCAGTTGCCTTTAAAACAAATTTTAGATTTTCGAAAATATTTCTATCATTTAATAACTTAAAATCTTGAAATACAATTCCTATTTTTCTTCTTAAAAATGGAATTTCCTTTTCTTTTAAACCTTTTAAATCAAATCCTACAATGCTTCCAACTCCTTTTCTTAGCTGCAAATCTCCATATAAGGTTTTCATTAAACTACTTTTTCCACTACCCGTCTTTCCTATTAAATAACAAAATTCTCCTTTATTAATGGTTAAATTTACTTTAGAAAGCACCAAATTATCCCTTTGATAGATTTCTGCATTTTCTAGATGTAAAACAAGATTGCTCATAATATTAGGTAGTTTCTACAAACTTAAAAGTTTCTAACGATTTTTTACTATGAATTCATAACAATTCTTACTTTTGGTTAAAAAATTGAGATTATTTTGTTTTCTACTCCAACAAAACAAAGAATTATTCGTTATCTATCGAGAGAAATAAAATTTATATGAAATATCATTTTTTTAAAAAAGAGATGCTTTCTTTGTGTTTTTTCTTTGTTGCCCTTCCTTTTTTATCGCAACAAACAATTGCGAATGCAACAGATATAACTAGCTATAATTCTGGCTTAAACTTATACAACACAAAAGCGTATGCTGCTGCTCAAAAGACGTTTTCTACATTTAGTAAAACTAAAAATATTGGTTCTAATTTAAAAGCAGATGCTCTTTACTATGAGGCAATGTGTGCCATAAAATTAAATCAGGCAGATGCAGATAAAAAAGTACTTTCGTTTGTGGAAAACCATCCAAATAGCAACAAAAGAAATAGTGCTTTTTTTAATGTTGGGACCTATTATTTTGCGAATAAAAAAGCTGCTTATGCTCTAAAATGGTTTCAAAAAGTGGCTATTGATGAACTTTCTAATGAAAACCAAAAAGAGTTGAATTTTAAAATGGGTTACTGTTTTTTAACTACCAATAATTTAACTTTAGCCAATAAGCGTTTTCTACCATTAATTAATGATGCTAAATATGGAAATGATTCTAGATATTATTATGGTTTTACTGCCTATAAACTAGAAGATTATGATATTGCAGAATCTACATTAAAAGAAATTGCAGACAATGAATCTTACCGGGCAGAAATTTCTTATTACTTATTAGATATTAGTTTTAAAGTTGGGAATTTTGAACGTTGTGTAAAAGTTGGATTAGAATTATTTTCAACAATAGAAAAAAAATTAAAATCTGATGTCTCTAAAATTATTGGTGAAAGCTACTTCAATCTAAAAGAATATGAAGCTGCAATACCATATTTAAAAAGCTATAAAGGAATTAAAGGAAAATGGACAAATACAGATTTTTATCAATTAGGATATGCATATTATAAACAAAAAGATTTTGAAAACGCAGTAAATAATTTCAATAAAATTATTGATGAAAAAAATACTGTTTCTCAAAATGCTTATTATCACTTAGGTGAATGCTATATGCGTTTAGACAAGAAAGCATCTGCATTAAATGCTTTTAGGTCTGCAGCAGAAATGAGTTTTAACAAGAGCTTACAACAAGATGCAGCATTAAATTATGCCAAATTAAGTTATGAAGAAGGAAATCCTTTTGAAGCTGTATCTCAAGTTTTACAAGAATATTTGAAAAAATATCCTACATCCAAAGAATATGCTGAAATTAATGAATTACTAGTTTATTCATTTCTAAATGAGCAAGATTACGAAGGAGCTCTGCAATTTTTATTACAAAAAAAATCTAAAGAGAACAAAGCGTTTAGACAAGAGGTTTCTTTATATCGCGGCATTCAACTCTTTAATAATAACAACTATAAAGAGGCTTTATTACTATTTGCTGAAGGGAAAAAATCTAACACCATTGAAATCAATGAAAAATGCAAGTATTGGGAAGCTGAAACTACTTACATGTTGCAAGACTATAAAACTGCTTTAATAAAATTTAGCGATTTAAATACGTTGTTGAAAGAACGTAAAGTAGACACTTTTCTCTTATTAGATTATAATATTGGTTATTGCCATTTTAAATTGAAAGAATATACTAAGGCGTCCAAAGCTTTTGAAATGTTTCTACAAAAAGACGCGATTCTAGATGGTATAAAATATGACGCATTTACACGATTAGGGGATAGTTATTTTGCAACAACAAATTATAAAAAAGCAATTATTGCCTATGAAAAAGTAACAAATGATTTTGACATAGGTACAGATTATGCGACATATCAAATAGGAATGAGTTATGGTTTTATAAATGAAAATGAAGCAAAAATAATTGCACTTAAAAAAGTAAATAGTGCATTTCCTATTTCAAACTTAAAAGATGACGCCTTGTATCAGCTAGGGAACACCTACTCAAAACTTAAAGATTCTAAAAATGCACATATTGCATATAATAAACTGGTAGAGAAACACCCTAAAAGTATCTTTTTATCTAGAGCGATGTTAAGGCAGGGTTTGCTTTACTTTAACAACAATGCATACAAAGAATCTTTAATAAAGTATAAAATGGTAGCGGCAAAATTCCCTAATTCTCCTGATGCTTTAGAAGCAGTTACCAATGCAAGAAAAGTGTATATCGAAGAAGGTAATTTAAGCGATTATGTTACATGGATAACTACTTTATCGTTTATAAATAGTACCAATGCACAATTAGAGAATACTACATTTGCAGTAGCGGAAAAAAAATATTTAGATGATAAGAATACAAAAAAAACCATAGAAAGTCTTGAAAAATACAATAAAGAATTCCCTGAAGGAAGTTATAAAATAAAAGCACATTATTATTTAGCAGATTTGCTTTTTAAAGAAAAGCAATTTCAAAAAGCAATTCCCTATTATACTTTTATTATTGAAGAAAAACGCTCTGAATATTCTGAAAACGCTTTAAATAAATTATCTCAAATCTATTTAAATAAAGACGATTTTAAAAATGCGCTTCCAATTTTAAAAAGATTAGAAGAGGAAGCATATATTTCTGAGAATATTCTATTTGCGCAAAGTAATTTAATGAAAGGCACTTATGAAACAGAAGCCTATGAACTTGCAATTACGTATGCTGAAAAAATATTAAGAAAAGATAAAATAAGCAATAGATTAGAGCACGATGCTAAAAAAATAATTGCGAGAGCCTCTATTAAAAATAATGATTTTATTAGCGCTGAAGAATATTATGCTGAAATAGAAAAAACTGCAGATGGTGAACTTAAGGCGGAAGCTTTATACTACAATGCATTTTTCAAAAATCAGCAAAAAGAATATGAAGCATCTAATAAAGTTGTTCAAGAATTAATTGCAAAATTTACTGCTTACAAATATTGGGCTGTGAAAAGTTATGTAATAATGGGTAAAAATTATTATGCGTTAAATGATGTATATCAAGCTAATTTTGTTTTAGAAAATGTAATAAAAAACTTTAAAGAATTTAAAGATATTATAGAAGACGCTAAAACTGCATTAAATAGTATAAAACGAAACGAAGCCAAAAAAAATAATTCAGTAACTCCGCAAAAAAAGAAATAATGAGAAAATGCTTTTTCCTTTATAGTATTTTAATAGTAGTTTTTTCTTCAAATGCTCAAGAAAAAAAGAAAGACACAATTATAAAAACTGAGATTATAAATGTAATTACGAAGTACAATCCTAAAATTTCAGATGCAAAAAAAATAAGAAATAATCCAAAGGTAATTCTACTAAAAAAAAGCAACAAGAAAAAATTAAAATATACCATTTTGTCTGCTCCTGTTGCTTCTACATTTATTCCTAAAACAGGAGTTGTAAAAGGCATTAATATAGGCGTAAAAGAAAGAATTTACAATAACTATTTAGCAGTTGGCTATGGTAATTATGCGAGTCCTTATGCAGAACTGTTTATCCATAAGAACACTCGTTTTAAGAATAATTTTGGCATCTATACTAAATACAATGCATCAAATGAAAATGTTAAAAAAACTAGTTTAAATAGCACTTTTTCAAATTTTAACATGGCAACTTTCTTCAAACAACAAGAAAGATATTTTGACTGGAAAGTACGTTTAGATGCAATACAAAATAATTATAATTGGTATGGTTTGCCAACAGATAAAACTTTTATAGAAAACACGATAAAAAGTATTAATGAAGCACAAAAGTATACCCATTTAAGGTTGAAAGGAGCTCTTAGTTTTCATGAATCTTATATAGATTTTAGTGAAATTTCTGTTTCTCATTTTACTGATAAATTTAATAGTTCGGAAATACTTGTGAATTTTGAGACAAAATTAGATTTTCCTTTAGACAGATTAAGTGCTAATTTAAATGATATTTCGATACATACCGGAATAGACTTTTTAAAAGGTGGTTTCCAAAATAATTATGCAAATTCTAATGAAATAGACTATAATATAATAACTGCAAAAATAATTCCTAATTATAAAGCAAAATATTTAGGCGTTTCCATAAATTTAAGTTTAAGGGCCTTTATCTCATTAGACATAGAAAATGGTGTTACTAACTTTTTTATGTTTCCTAACTTACTTTTACAAACGAGTATTTTAAAGAAGTATATAAATGGATATGCTGGTTTTTCAGGAGATTTAGAAACCAATACATACCAGAAGTTTACAGAAGTAAATCCGTATATTTCACCAACTTTATTCATAACTCAAACTGTACAATCGTCAAATTTATATATTGGTTTCAAGGGAAATATTACACGAAACCTTAACTACAATATAAAGGCAAGTATTACAAAAGAAGAAGACAAACCTTTATTTAGAAGAAATAACTCGAAATCTAACGGTATTGCAACTATTTCCAATGGAGAATCTTTAAAAGGTTATGAATATGGAAACTCTTTTAGTATTTATTATGATGATGTAAATACCACCTCTATTTTCGCAGAAATAGAATATCTTTTTGATAAAACCTTAACTTTTGCTACACAAATTAAATATGACAATTATACAACTACAACAGCACTAGAAAACTGGAATCTCCCTGGTTTAAAAGCTTCCTTTTTAGCAAAATTTAACCGTAAAAAATGGTATGCTACTTCAAATATTTATTATAACAGTGAGCGCAAAGATGCGCTGTATGCTAGGAAATTTCCATCGAGCTTAAATGGTGTAAAGACAATATCTTCTTTTGCAGATGTTAACTTAAATGGTGGGTATCATTTTAATGATAAATTTTCTGCTTTTTTACAATTAAACAATTTGTTAAATGCAAATTACCAACGTTTTTCAAATTTTGACACGCAAGGGTTTCAAGCTTTAGCTGGTCTTACTTATAAATTTGATTTTTAATTTTATTCAAAAAAAAACTAGAAATACAAAGAAAGAGCTTTCTCGTTTCATTTTTGTAATTTTATAAAAATAAACTTTTACAATTATGAAAAAAATACTATACATAATTTTTGTCTCTTTTTTTATTAGCTCATGCAACACCAAATCAAATCAAAAAGTAACTCAGTATTTTTCTACTGAAGAAAAAATAGATTCTACAAAAATCAAAAGTTTATTTAACAGCGTATTAAAAGAGGGTAAATCCTATGAATGGTTAAGAGATTTAACTCAGAATATTGGCGGTAGATTGTCAGGTTCGCCAGAAGCAGCAAAAGCAGTTGTTTGGGGAGAAGAATTAATGAATTCAGTTGGTTTAGATTCTGTTTGGCTACAACCTGTTATGGTACCTCATTGGGTGCGTGGCGAAAAAGAAATTGCAACATATACTACAAACGGAAAACAAAAAAATGTACCCATTTGCGCTTTAGGCTTCTCTATTGCTTCACCAACTAACGGTATTACAGCAGAAGTTGTCGAAGTTAAATCACTAGAAGAAGCAACTGCTTTGGGTGCACAAATGAAAGGGAAAATTGTATTTTTCAACAGGCCTTTTGACAACACTTTAATTAATACATTTAGTGCTTACGGAGGCTGTGTAGACCAAAGAGTGCAAGGTGCTGCAATTTGTGGGGTATTTGGAGCGAAAGCCGTAATTGTGCGTTCTATGACAAATTCTGAAGATGATTTTCCACACACAGGAACCATGACGTATAATGATTTACCAAAAGAGCAATACATTCCTGCTGCTGCAATTAGTAGCAAAGCTGCAACAGTTTTAAGTACAGATTTAAAAACAAATCCGAATTTAAAGTTCTACTTTAAACAAAGCTGTGAAACATTGCCAGATGCACCTTCTTTTAATGTTGTTGGTGAAATTAGAGGAACAGAAACACCAGAAAATATTTTTGTTGTTGGTGGTCATTTAGATTCTTGGGATTTAGGAGAAGGAGCTCATGACGATGGTACTGGAATTGTACAATCTTTAGAGGTTGCTTACTTATTCAAAAAAAATAACATCAAACCAAAAAACACCATTCGCATTGTCTTTTTTATGAATGAAGAAAACGGAACGCGTGGCGCAAAGAAATATGCTGAATTGGCAAAATTTAATAAAGAGAATCATATTGGTGGTTTAGAATCGGATGCAGGCGGACATACACCAAGAGGTTTTTCTATTCAAGCAAATGCATCGAATACAAAATTATTACAAAGCTGGAAAAAATTATTAGCCCCTTATGGTTTGCATGATTTAGATGCCGGTGGTTCTGGTGCAGATATTTCTCCATTAAAAGGAGAAGATGTAACCTTGGTTGGATACAGACCTGACAGTCAGCGTTATTTTGATTACCACCACACAAGCAGAGATACCTTTGATAAGGTAAACAAAAGAGAATTAGAATTGGGAAGCGCTTCTATGGCAAGTCTTGTTTATTTAATGGACAAGTACTTGTACAATAGCATCGCTGTCAAACCTTAATCCTTATGGAAACTTTTGTACTCATTTTAAGAATTCTATTTGGTATACTTTTCTGTTTTGCAGGAATTATGCACATTATAAAACCTACGTTTTTTAAGAATTTTATTCCAGATTTTCTTCCAAAACGAACTGTCAATTATATTTTTGGAGTCCTTGAGTTTATGGTAGGATTTGGTTTGTTTTTTAGTGAAACTGTGAAAAATGCCGCAGTAGGAATCTTTTTACTACTGCTTATTTTTCTGCCCATCCATATTTGGGATGCAACAAAAGTTAAACCCGCTATTGGCTCTAAAAAAATTGCTTTTGTAAGAATTCCGCTACAATTCTTATTAATGTATTTTGCTTATATCCTTTATATGAACTCATAAATTAAAGAATCACAAAATGAAAAAAACGCTTGTACTCCTCGTTACTATACTCACTCTTATTTCATGTAGTAAAGAAAAAGTAGATTTAATTGTAATCAATTCAAATACCTATACGGTAAATACTAGTTTTGATAAAGCAGAAGCTTTTGCCATTAAAGATGGAGTATTTATAGCTGTTGGAAAAAATGAAGAAATTACAGGCAGGTATCAATCGAATATCGTTGTAGACGCAAAAAATCAGACCATCGTTCCTGGTTTAATAGATGCACATTGCCATTTTTATAGAATGGGTTTGCAACAGCAAAAGGTTTCTTTAGAAGGCACTAAAAGTTATGATGAAGTATTAGAGAAGCTTGTTGCTTTTCAAAAAGAAAAAAACACCACTTTTATTACGGGTCGCGGTTGGGATCAAAATGATTGGGAAGTCAAAGAGTTTCCTACCAAAGAAAAACTAGATGCTTTATTCCCAACAATTCCGGTGGCAATTGGCAGAGTTGATGGGCATGCTTTATTGGTAAATCAAGCCGCAATTGATTTGGCAGGCATTACAAAAAAAACCAAAGTTTCTGGTGGCGAAATCATCGTAGAAAATGGAAAAATGACAGGCGTTTTAATTGATGCAGCAATGGATTTTATTCAATTCCCAGAAACCTCAAAAAAAGCGGCAATTCAGGGTTTACTAGCTGCACAAAAAACTTCTTTTTCTTATGGTTTGACAACCGTTGACGATGCTGGTTTAGATAGAAACACCATTGAATTGATTGACAGTTTACAGCAAGTTGGCGTCTTAAAAATGCGCGTATACGCAATGGTTTCTGGAGATAAACAAGCACAAATTGATTACTATATAAAAAAAGGAATTGTAAAAACAGACAAATTAAATGTGCGTTCTTTTAAGATTTATGGAGACGGTGCTTTAGGCTCTAGAGGTGCTGCTATGCGAACCTCGTATTCAGACAGAGAAAATCATTTTGGTGCACTCATTTATTCCACAGAAAGATATCAAGAAATTGCAAAACAAATTGCAGCTTCAGAGTACCAAATGAATACCCATGCCATTGGAGATTCTGCAAATACCTGGATGTTAAAAACGTACAAAGAGGTTTTAAAAAACACGAAGAACAGACGTTGGAGAATTGAACATGCACAAATAATTTCTGAAGAAGATTTCGATCATTTTGATAATATTTTGCCTTCAGTACAACCAACACACGCAACCTCCGATATGTATTGGGCAGAAGACCGCGTTGGAAAAGAAAGAATGAAAGGTGCCTATGCGTTTAAAAAACTATTAGATACCTATGGAAAAATTGCCTTAGGAACAGACTTTCCTGTAGAACAAGTAAATCCGTTTTTAACCTTCTATGCTGCAACCATTAGAAAAGATACAGACAATTACCCGAAAGATGGATTTCAAATGGAAAACGGTTTGTCTCGAGAAGAAACCCTAAAAGGGATGACAATTTGGGCGGCCTACTCTAATTTTGAAGAAGAAGAAAAAGGGTCTATTGAAGTTGGTAAATTTGCTGATTTTGTAATTCTGAATCAAGATATTATGAAAGTTGATGGAAGTAAACTTCCTAAAACAACTGCCATATCAACTTATTTAAACGGAGAAAAGGTTTATTAAAATAATCAAAGTATCTTCGCGTTAAAATTAAAAAAAAATAAAATGAAATCTTATTTATATCTCTTTTTTTCAATATTTATTTTTCTTTCTTGTTCTAATAATGATGTCGATTTTGCACCACAAACGGACGCTGATATTATCAAATACATAGAAGATAACAACTTGAATGCAAACAAAACTAGTTCTGGTTTGTATTATGTAATTAACAACGAAGGAACGGGGACTAGACCCACAGAAAACTCTGCAGTAAATATCGGATTCAAAGGATATTTTTTAGATGGAACCATTTCTAGCCAAAGTGAATCAGCAATAATTGACTTAAGCTCAGTAATTTCGGGTTTAAAAGAAGGTATCCAGCTTTTTAAAGAAGGTGGAGATGGTATTTTAATAATACCATCTGAATTAGCTTTTGGAGATTCTGGAAATAATTCTGGTTCTATTCCAGGAGGTGCTGTATTGATTTTTGACATAAAGCTAATAGAAGGTGATTATGCCGCTGAAAATGAAACCGCTATTTTAAAATATATCGATGACAATAATTTAGTTGCAACAAAAAGTAACTCTGGCTTATATTATGTTGTTAATAATGAAGGAACAGGAGATAAGCCAACAAGTAATTCTAATGTTACTGTTGCTTATAAAGGTTATTTCTTAGATGGCACTGTTTTTGACCAAAGTAGTGCAAGCGGTGCTACATTCCCTTTAAATGGTGTAATTTCAGGTTGGACAGAAGGAATTCCGCTCTTCAAGGAAGGGGGAAATGGTATTTTATTAATCCCTTTTAATTTAGGATATGGAATAAATGGACGTGGTTCAATTCCAAAAGTTTCAGTATTAATTTTTGATATAAATTTAATTAGTGTCAACTAAATACTAATAAAGCACATAAAAAAAGCGAAACTTTTCAAGTTTCGCTTTTTTTATTTTATGCAATAATTGGTTTTATAAAATCATCAATTTTTGTAACTCCAGTATCTCCAATATGCTTTATAAAAGCAGAACCTACAATTGCTCCATTTGCATAAGAACAAGCAGTATTAAATGTCGTTTTATCAGAGATACCAAAACCTATAATTAATTTACTTTGCAAATTCATTGCACGTATTCTCTCAAAATAACCAATTTGATTATTAGAAATTTCTCCTTTTGCACCGGTAATAGATGCAGATGCTACTACATAAATAAATGCCTTAGAATAGGAATCTATCTTTCTAATTCGGTCCTCTGATGTATGAGGTGTTATTAAAAAAATGTTTGTAAGTCCATATTTATCAAAGAGTTGTCTGTAGTGGTTTTCAAACTCTACCATAGGTAAATCTGGAAGAATTACAGTATCTATACCGCAATCTACGCACGCTTGACAGAATTTATCTTCACCATATTTTAATAACTGATTCAAATAGCCCATTGCTATTAACGGAGTCTTATTTGTTTCTTTAATAGTTTTTAATTGATCAAAAATAACATCTAAATTAATCCCATTTTCTAAAGCTTCGTGACTACTTTCTTGAATAGTCGGCCCATCTGCTAATGGGTCTGAATAAGGCAAACCAACCTCTATGAAATCTACACCACTCTCTTCTAATGCTGAAATTACATTGGTGGTGTCTTCTAAATTAGGATACCCACAAGTAAAATAAATAGACAATACATTTTTATCTTTTTTCTGAAGTAATTCTTGAATCGAATTCATATTGCTACTTTTAATTGTGCTGTTATTTCTTGCTCAATTGCACTCCATAAATTAATTCTTAATTGCAGTGCTCTTTTCCCAGTTTCTAAAACTTCTTTCCATTTTTGTGCTTCATTACCACATAATTCTTCAATCATTCTTAAAGACAAAGGGCCATGTTCATCACCATCCAATTCAATATGTCGCTTTAAATAATAATTAAAACTATCATAAGATTTGTTGTTTTCAAGCGTAGCTTTGTCAATAATATTGATAAACATATCTGGTATTACATCTTCTCTTCCAAAAGTAAAGGAAGCAGCAATTAAATGTGTTTTATCTGTTTTTATAATATCAAACGTAAAGCTTAAAAACTCTTTTACTGCATTTGGTACTTCTAAACTTTCTAATGCTTTTCCTAAAGAGACATTGGATTGTAAAGTTTCCAAAAAATTATTCATTTTACTTGGATCTGCCTGTACTTCAGCCATCGCATCTAAATACATTTCATAATGACTTTTAACTACGCCGTGTGCATCATGGTCACTTTCTTCAGCTACCACAATCTCATTAATAAAACGTGCTAATTCTGCATTCTTAACAGGCATCCAAGGGATTGAAACACATGTTAGATTAATCTGTATTGCTTTTAAAAGCGACATAAAATCCCATACTGCAAAAACATGCAGCGACATAAATGTCTGTACATCTTCTAAAGTATTGAGTCTCTTATATAGAGAATGATTTTTTAATTGATTTCTTAAGTCCGTTAGCTCTTTTTCAATGTGTACTATATTACTGTTCATCTTTCTTTATGCTTCTAAATATTTTGTATAAATCTCTAAATCTTTGTCTCCTCTACCTGATAAATTCACAACAACAACTTGATCTTTTCTAAACGTAATTTTATCTAAAACGGCCAAAGCATGCGCTGTTTCTAAAGCTGGAATAATTCCTTCTATCTTCGTCAATTCAAAAGCAGCATCTAACGCTTCTTGATCTGTAGCACTCATAAATTTTGCTCTTCCACTTTCATATAAAAAAGCATGCAAAGGACCAACTCCAGGATAATCTAAACCTGCAGATATCGAATAAGGCTCTACAATTTGCCCATATTCATCTTGCATTAATATCGTCTTGCTTCCATGAATAATACCAACCTGCCCTAATTGAGAAGTTGCAGCACTCTCACCAGAATGCACTCCCAAGCCTGCTGCTTCAACAGCAATTAACTCTACATTTTCATCATCTAAGTAGTGATAAAAAGCACCAGCAGCGTTAGAACCTCCACCAACACAAGCAATAATTGTATCTGGATTTTCTTTTCCTGTCTTCTCCTTTAATTGCCATTTCATTTCTTCTGAAATAATAGCTTGTAGACGTGCTACCATATCTGGGTGTGGTGCAGGACCAACAACCGAACCAATTAAATAAAAAGTTTCTGGATGCTGAATCCAATAACGAATTGCTTCGTTTGTTGCATCTTTTAGTGTTTTAGAACCACTGGTTGCAGGCACTACTTTTGCTCCTAACATTTTCATCCTAGTAACATTTGGTGCCTGACGTACGATATCTTTTTCGCCCATAAAAACGGTGCATTCTAATCCCATTAATGCACAAACTGTAGCAGTTGCAACACCGTGCTGCCCAGCCCCTGTTTCAGCAATAATTTTAGTTTTACCTAGCTTCTTAGCTATTAAAATCTGACCAACAGTATTATTAATTTTATGTGCACCGGTATGACATAGGTCTTCACGTTTTAAATACACATGCGCACCATATTTTTCTGATAACCTTTTTGCTAGATACAAAGGCGTGGGTCTACCAACATACTCTTTTAACAAGTCTTTATATTCTATCTGAAATGCTGAAGATTCGATAATTTGAATATAATTATCTGCTAATTCTTGCACATTTGGATGCAACAATTCTGGAATAAACGCACCTCCAAATTGTCCGAAATATCCATTTTTGTCTGGGTGAAATTTTGATTTCATATCTTTATTTTGTGTAATCATATGCTTGTTAATTCGTTGAAATATTTCAACAATTAAACCTTTAAACCTTGTTTAAACTTATTTAATTCCTCTATTTTCTTCCTTCCTGGTATACTTTCAAATTTACTATTTACATCTAATGCATGCAGTGGTAATTCTGAGTTAATTATTTCATGAATTCCTTCAACATCCCCTGGACCAATTCCTCCACTTAAAAAGAAAGGCTTTTCAAATGGATAATTTTCTAATACTTTCCAATCGAATTTAGTTCCGTTCCCCCCTCTTTCTTCTCCTTTCGTATCGAATAAAAAGAAATCCACAAGATCTAAATATGGTTTTAAAACATCAAAATCAAATGCATCTTTAATTCCGAAAACCTTGATAATTTCAACATTATCCTTAGAAATAAAATGTTGATTTTTTTTCTTTTTTATGTGCTTATTCTCTTCGATAAATAAAGCCCTTCGCGCTTCTAATTGATTTTGTAATGTTAACACATAGGCTGCAGATTCATCGCCATGCAATTGAATTGCTTCTAAGCGATATTCTTCCACCATAGAAATTACAATCTCAAGCATTTCATTCACAAAAACACCTGTCTTTTTAATTGACTTTGGAAGTTCTGGAATGATTCCTTCAAAATTTCTTTTCGATTTTTCGTAGAAAATAAAACCCAAATAATCTGGCTGCAATGCTGCAACTTGTTGGATATTTTCTACGTATTTCATTCCGCAAACTTTTAGTTTCATAACTATCTTATTTGACTAATAAATTCTAGACAAGCCTCACCAGGATTCTCTTGTTTCATAAAGGTTTCTCCTATTAAAAACCCTTGAAAACCATATTCTTTTAGACCCATAATAATTTTTGGATCTGAAATTCCACTTTCAGAAATCTTTAAACTACTGTTAGGAATCTGATTTGATAGTTTAATAGAATTCTCTAAATCAACTTCAAAAGTATTTAAATTTCGATTGTTAATTCCAATGATTTTATTATCTAAATCATTAATTTTATCTAAATCTTCTTGCGTATGCACTTCATACAGCACTTCCAATCCTAAATCTGTTGCTAAGTTTCCGTAGTTTTTTAATTCTTCAGAAGTTAAACAAGCAGCAATTAATAATATCACATCTGCACCAATGGCTTTTGCCTCTACAATTTGAAATCCGTCTACAATGAAATCTTTTCTTAAAATTGGTTTTTGTTGATTGATAACTCTTGCTTCCATCAAGTCTGCCATCGATCCTCCAAAAAAGGAAGTATCTGTTAAAATTGATTGTGCAGCAACATTAGCATCTAAATACCCGCTAGTTACATCTGCAATCGTTGCAGTATCATTAATTATTCCTTTAGAGGGAGATTGGCGTTTAAACTCGGCAATAATACCTGTTGAACCAACTTCTAACAAAGATTTTTTTAATGAGAAAACTTCTCTTCCAAAATTTGGGCTCTCAACTAATTTCTTAATATGTACCTCTGCCTTAATCTTAGCAATTTCTGTCTTCTTAAACGCTATTATTTTATCTAAAATGGTCATTTTATGACTTTTTATTATTAATTATTTTATTTCTATGCTTTAAAAAAAAGTAAACGATGATTCCTACAATGAGTCCTATTACCGTATCTCTTAGAATATTTGTTGTTTGAATACCAACTGCGGCTCCCATTAATAAAAAGGCAGGTATAATTGAGATTAAACTATTTTTCTTTTTTCCCATTTTAAATACTCACTAATTTCTCTAATGTTAGTTTCGCTTTCAGACCAAAAAGTGAATCTTTTACCTCACTAAAGGCAGTTTCGAAACTCTTTGTTTCATCTACAATTTTTAAAGCGAAAGCTGCATTTGTTAGCACAACATTATTTTGAGCTTCCGTTCCGTTTCCTGCTAAAATAGACTTGAAAATTTTTGCTGCATCTGCTATAGAGTTTCCACCAAATATTTCTGATTGCTGTATTCTCTTTTGACCTAAATCTTCTGGGTTTATAATTTGTTCTCCTTTTTTAGTAAAAAATTTAAATCCGCTTGTTAACGAGATTTCATCATAACCATCTAAAGCATGCACAATACCGTAATTAACATTTTCTTCCTGCAAAATATAATTGTACAAACGTGCAATTTCTAAATTAAAAGTTCCAAGCATATGATTCTTAGGGGAACTCGGGTTTACCAAAGGGCCAAGCATGTTAAAAAAAGTTTTTAATGCCAATGCTTTTCTCGTTGGACCAACTGCTTTCATTGCCGGATGGAATTTTGGTGCATGTAAAAAACAAATATTTGCTTTTTCTAAATGTTCTCTCAGTACACTTTCATCATTTGTGAAATTATATCCAAAACTTTCTAACATATCTGAAGAGCCAGATTGCGAAGACACAGAGTAATTACCGTGTTTTGCTACTTTTTGTCCTGTTCCTGCAACAATAAATGAAGTTAGTGTAGAGATATTGAAAGTGTTTTTGCCATCTCCACCAGTCCCAACAATATCAATAGTATTGTAATCTGATAAATCTACTTTTATAGACAATTCTTTCAATGCATTTCTAAAACCAGAAAGTTCGTCTGCTGTAATAGGACGCATCATAAAGACCGTCATAAATGAAGCCAAATGAGCAGCATTGTATTGTTCTGATGCAATGTCTTTTAAGACCTGTGCTGCTTCAGATTTAGACAATCTCTCGTGCTTATATAATTTATTTAAAATTGCTTTCATTTGAATTAAATTCTAAAAATTTGAAAGTAATGAGGAGCTAATGCAAAGTTATTGCTAAACTCTATAAACTCCTTACTTTATTACTTTTTAACACTATTTATAAAGTTTCTCAATAACTGTTCTCCAACATCTGTTAAAATAGATTCTGGATGAAACTGAACTGCTGAAATTGGAAATATTTTATGCTGAATTGCTTGAATCAATCCATCTTCATCTCTCGCTGTAACCTGAATTTCTTCTGGAAACCCCTCATCTGTGGCTGCCCAAGAATGGTAACGTGCTGCTAAAAACGTTTCTGGAACATCTTTAAAAATAACAGCATCTTTATCTGTAATGCGCATCTCTGTTGCAACTCCGTGAAACACATCTTCTAAATTGATGATGGTTCCGCCAAAAACTTCTGTAATTGCCTGCAAACCCAAACACACTCCAAAAATTGGTTTAATACCTGCGTATCTTTTAATTACATCTTTTAAAATTCCTGATTCATTGGGTATTCCAGGCCCTGGAGACAGCAGAATCACATCATAATTTCCTACGGCTTCAATACTTATTTCATCATTTCTAAAAACTACAGGAAAATTCCCTGTAATTTTCTCAACCATATGGACTAAATTGTAGGTAAAGGAATCGTAATTGTCTAAAATTAATATTTTCATTTTAAAAGCTTTTGGCTTTTGATTCTTCGTTTTTAGCAAAATGCTAACTGCGAAAAATAAAAAGCTATTTAAATATCCTCTGCTAAAAACAACGCTTTCTTTAACGCTGCTAACTTATTATTTACTTCTTGTAATTCTTTTGCTTCGTCTGAATGAATCACTATTCCTGCACCAGCCTGCGAATACAATACATTATTTTTACTTACAAAAGAGCGAATGGCAATTGCCAAATTAACAGAACCATCTAAACCAATAATACCAACTGCACCGCCATAAAAACCACGTGTTTGATTTTCATATTTATTAATCAGTTCCATTGCCTTATATTTTGGAGCACCACTTAAGGTTCCTGCCGGAAACGTATCTCCAACAATTTCAATCGGATTGCCTTTAATTTTTCCTCGAACAGTAGAAACTAAATGAATTACGTGACTAAAATATTGCACTTCTTTAAATACCTCCACAGTAACATTATCCGCATGCTTGCTTAAATCATTACGCGCCAAATCTACCAACATTACATGTTCTGCAGTTTCCTTTTTATCTTCAGATAATTTCTTACCTAATTTTAGATCTTCTGCCATATCACCCGTTCTTCTAAACGTACCAGCAATTGGATTAATCGTTGCTTTACCTTCTGAAATTTTAATCTGTGCTTCTGGCGAAGAGCCCATTAACTTGAAGCTTCCGTAATCAAAATAAAACAAATAAGGTGAAGGGTTAATAGAACGCAATGCTCTATATACATTAAACTCGTCTCCCTTAAATTCTTGTTGGAATTGGCGTGATAAGACCAATTGAAAAACATCACCCCTTTTACAATGTGATTTTGCTTTCCGCACATATTCTTTAAATTCTTCTCCAGTAACATTTGAAGTCTCCTCTCCTACGATTTCGAATTTCTGAGTATTAAACGCTTGCGCATCTATAATGGTTTGCACCTCTTTAATACGAGATTCTGTGCCTTCTTCTATGTTTTCTATCAAGGTCATTTCATCATTAAAATGATTAATGGCGATAATAAATCGATAAAAACTATATTGCATTTCTGGAATGGCAGATGGTGCTTTCTTATTTGTAAATTTTATGTTTTCGAAATACTGAACGGAATCGAACGTTGTATACCCGTACAAACCGTTAAAGGATTTTAATTCTGCTGGGCAATTTAATGCTATAGAATTCGTGAATTTATCAAATAACTGATAAAAATTTTTATCAATTGGTTGGCGCTCAGTTTGAATACCTTTATGAGAAACTGTAAACTGATAATCGTCTACTTTCATACTCACTATTGGTTCAATAGCAATAAAAGAAAAGCTCTCTTCTTTACTGTGATAATCTGAACTTTCTAGTAAAAGCGTGTTAGCATATTGGTCTCTAAACCGCAAATACAAGCCCACAGGCGTTATAGTGTCTGCAATTTTTGTTTTATGAATTGTTTTGAAATGTATATTCTTCATTTTATAGAATTGAAAAAGGCTTATCGTGAGATAAGCCTTCTTTATATTTTAAATATAGGATTAGTTCTCACTTATGAATTAAGAGAGTTCCACCACCATGTATTTTTTGTTGTTATATTCATACTGGAACAAAAATAGGTTAGATTTTTAAATTAGACAACCTTTATACTAGATTATTTATGATACTTCTGTTTCATGTATTTAAATTTATTTTCGGATAATGCGAACATTCATTTCTTCTACCTTCTTGTCCGACAAAATTGAGGGCGCATTAAATAATAAATCTTCTGATGAACCTGTTTTCGGAAATGCCATTACCTCTCTAATAGATGCTTTCTTTTCTAAAATCATCATTAAGCGGTCAACACCCCATGCAATTCCTCCGTGCGGCGGTGCACCATATTGAAACGCTTTATGCATAGTGCCAACACTCCTCATCATCTCTTCTTTATTATAACCCATATTTTTATAGGTTGCTTCTAGAATTTCTGATTTATGTGCACGTACAGAACCACCACCAATTTCAAAACCGTTTAAGATTAAATCGTATTGCTGAGCTATAATAGTTCCTATCTCTTCTTCTTCTCCCTTCATATGCTTCTCTAAGTCATAGATTGCTGGCATAGAAAAAGGATTGTGCGTAAATGTCCATCTGCCTTCCTCTGTTTTTTCAAACATTGGGAAATCAACTACCCAAGCAGGTCTTAACTCTTTAGGATTGATTAACTTTAAAATACGTCCCATTTCTTGACGAACCGCATCTAATGCCTTATTTGCTGTTGCATAATCAGCCGCAGAGAAAAACACAATATCACCCAGCTGCGCATCTGTAGCTTTTATAATGTTTGCTGCTATCTCTTCGCCTAAAAACTTAATAATTGGCGATTGTAAATCGTTTTCATTCACGATGATATATGCCAATCCGCCCAATCCGTTTTGCTGAGCAATTGCTGTTAGGTTTTCAATTTGCCCTTTAGACATTCTTTTATTTCCTTGCTCTTTTGCAGAAACCTTAATACATTTTACAATTCCACCTGCATCGATTGGCTTACTAAAAACTTGAAAAGTTGTATCCTTAACAATGTCTGTAATGTCTTGCATTTGCAATCCATAACGTAAATCTGGTCTATCACAACCATATTTATCCATCGCATTTTTATAAGTAATTACTTCGAATGGATATAAAATCCATTTTTTACCATAGATTTTTCGTACCACTTCATTAAACATTTTGGTATTTAAATCAATGATTTGTTGCATACTCGCGTAAGCCATTTCAATATCTAACTGTGTAAATTCTGGCTGACGGTCTCCACGAGAATCTTCATCTCTAAAACAACGGGCAATTTGAAAATATTTTTCAAACCCACCCACCATTAACATCTGCTTAAATTGCTGCGGTGCCTGTGGTAATGTATAAAAAGAACCAGCCTGTTTTCTTGTTGGTACAATAAATTCTCTTGCTCCTTCGTCTGTTCCAGCAGTTAAAATAGGTGTTTCGATTTCTAAAAATTCTTCTTCGTCTAGGATATCACGTAGTAGTTTTATTACTTTATGTCTGTTTACAATTGCGCGCCGAACCTCATCATTTCTATGGTCTAAAAACTTGTATTCAAAACGGACTTTCTCATTACTTTTAAAAGCTCTTTTAATTTCAAAAGGTAAAGTTTTAGATAGATTTAAAATCTCTAAGTCAGAAGTTTCTAATTCTAATTTACCGGTTCTTAAACCCGCATTATAGTCGTCTTCTCTTCTTTGAATAACAATTCCTGTAACCGCGATAACAGATTCTGCTTTTAATTTTACCAACTCGTCTAGATTAGGAAATGACTCTCTACTTAAACGCACTTGAAAAATCTGTGTACTTGAATCTCTTAAATCGATAAACATTAATTCTCCGTGATCTCTAACACTAGAAACCCAGCCAGATAAAGTTACTTTTTCTGTGATGGATGCTTCTGATAAATCAGATATTTTATGTGTTCTATATTCTTCTTTGATAATAACTGGCTGCTGACTTTTAGCAATTGATTCTTGGCTTTTCTCTTTTAGTTGTTCGCTATCCGCTACTAGCTTTTCGCTAACTACTATAACTGAATCGCTAATAGCTCCTTTTTCGTTAATCGCTTTTAAAACACCCTCACGAATTACTTTTCCTGAGGCTCCTTTTCCAATAATAGCAATAACTTTACCAACAAGAATTCCTGCCTTTCCTAGGTTTCCCTTTTTAATATCATTTGAAATTGCTTCATTTTCAAAGATTACTGTTGCAATTGCAGCTGTAATTTTATCCTGAGAAATCGTATTTTCATCAAAGTACTTTTTGTAATCGAAAGTAGGTTCTTTTAAATACGATGTAATTGCATTTTGAACCAAAACAGACGTGATTTTATCTGCTTTAAATAACTGAAAAATAGCAATTAAGTCTGCTACATTATGAATGTTTTGATACCCATCTACATCCATATTATTTACCAATGTTTTTGCAACAAAAGAGGCATCTTGGATAATATTGTTAATCGTCATAAATATTTTAGAACGAATGGCATCTGCAGTAAAAAACTTTGCATCTTGTGGTAAAACACCTCCTTCAATTAATACCGTTTCTACAGCATAAGGCAATGCACTTGCATCAATATTTATACTTTCTACAATCTCTTTTATAGATACAAAAGGTAAGTCTGGCTCAGAGATAAAACGATAATCTGCTTCAAACTCCTTTGTTCGCATAGTTTTAGTTTGCTTTAAGTCTGCATCCCATAAAACTGTAGTTTGTTCTGGTCTAAATTCTTTGTGCGTTGTAAAGTAGTTTAATTGCTTCTCAATTTCTTCCATTAGAGCCTCTACCATAAATTTAAAAGAATTTAAATTTTTGATTTCTGTTCTTGGGTTTAAAACTACTTCACCAATCTTTCTCAACGAAACAGAAACATCAGATTTAAACTCTCCTTTTTCTAAATTTGCTTCAGAAATACCTAAATTCTGAACAATTCTTTGAATGTACTGGGCATAGGTAGAAGCATCCTCTATATTCCGAATACAAGGATCTGTAACAATTTCAATTAAAGGTACACCTGCTTTATTAAAATCTACTAGAGAAATTTTCTTCTCATGCATTAATTTAGCAGCATCTTCTTCAATATGTGTTTGCGTTAATGAAACCGTAAATTGTGAACCATCATTTCTATAACAAGAAACTTCACCATCTGGAATTACAGGATTGTGAAACTGTGTAATTTGTATGTTTTTAGGGTTGTCTGGATATTCATAATGTTTACGATCCCAAGAAGTAACCTGATTTGAAAAAGAAGAATTTACGGCTTTTCCAAAATAAATTGCTTTTGTAATTGCTTCTTTATTAATGGCCGGTAAAACGCCCATTTGCCCTGTACAAACGGAACAGATGTTTTCATTTGGAACTTCTGATTCTTTATTCGGACAAGAACAAAATAGTTTAGATTTTGTATTTAAACGAACGTGTGTTTCTAACCCAATAATCAATTCTAAATCGTGGGCTTTTAAAACCTCCTGTATTTTCGCTAATTCCATTATAAAATTTCGTTTAAAAAGTTAGCGAATTGTAAAACTTCCGCATCTTTTTTCTTGTCTGCTGTAATTTGTAAGCCTGTAGAAGGTCCTTTTGGTATTGTTAACGCTGGCAAACCTCCCAAACTAAAACCAACCGTATATGCATCTGACAAGTACATTGCCAAAGGATCTTGCAAACTCTCTCCAATTTCTGGAGGACTTGCAGGAGTTACTGGAGATAAAACAATATCAACATCCTTAAAGTCTTCTGTAAATCTTGCCGATATTTGATTTCTTAAATTCTGTGCTTTTAAATAAATTTCATCTGAAAAACCTTGTGATAAAACTTGATTTCCACCAACAACTCTTCTTTTTGTTTCTTCTGAAAAATTTTCTGATCTCGTAATTGAATAGGTCTCTTTCAAATTTGCTCCTTCTATTCTTGCTCCGTAATTTGTACCGTCTAAACGAGATAAATTTGAGGCAGTTTCTGCCATTGCCAGGGTATAATAAGTAGAAACTAAAATATCAGCATCAAAAAAGTTTAATGCTTTTACTGCGATTCCTTTCGCTTTTATTTTTTCTAAAGTTGCCAAAAAATCAGTTTGTATTTCGGTGCTAATTGCACTGTTCTCAATAAAATTTTTATAATAACCAACGGTCTTTATTGGAGTTGCTTTTAAATCAGTTGAAACCGCTTCAGAAACATAACTCGTTTGATCTCTTGCATCTTTTCCACTCATAGCGTTTAAGACAATTCGCACATCTTCAATAGACTTTGCAATTGGCCCAACGCAGTCTGTAGATGAAGCGTACGCCATTAAGCCATATCTAGAAATTCTACCGTAGGTAGGTTTAAATCCGTAAATTTTATTATACCCTGCCGGCTGACGAATAGAACCACCCGTATCTCCTCCAATTGAAAAAACTGTACACTCTTTTGCAACATTTACAGCAGAACCTCCACTAGAACCGCCAGCAACTAAATCTGGATTTATAGCATTTTTTACCGCTCCGAAAATGGTGTTTTCTGATGAAGAACCGTGCCCGAAAGAATCACAATTTTCTTTTACCAAAGGAATTGCACCTGCGTCTAATAGTTTTTGAATAGCAGTTGCGGTATAGGCTGCTTTATATTTTTTTAACAAGTCTGAACTAGCAGTAGTATAAGTTCCTTGCAACATGTACACATCTTTAATTCCAAACGGAATTCCTTCTAACAAACCAATTTCTTGTCCGTTTTCTATTTTAGTATCTACTTTTTTAGCTGAAGCCAAAGCGGAATCTTCCAATAAAAAATTTACCGAGTTGTGTGTATTTTGTTTTAATAAATTTAATTTCTCTTGTACCAAACCCCTACAAGATATTTCTTTGTTCACCAGTTGCTGATGAATTTTATGTATTTGCGACTCCATATTAATCTTCTATCACTTTAGCAACTACTAAAAAACCATTTTTCTCTCTTGGAAAGTTCTCTTTGATAATCTGCTTTTCAATTGCAGAACTCTCAACCACCTCATCTGGTCTTAAATCATCTAAAGACACAACATTAGCGAGAACTGTATTTAAAGTAGTATTCTTATTTGCGTTTTTAATTACATCAAATAATTGGTTTACCGAATCAGATGGCTTCGCTCCTTTAATACTAGACAAAATGTCTACCGTCATTATTTTACTCATGTCTTTTAATTTTTGATTCAAAAAAAAACCTTCCAAATTTTGGAAGGCTTTTTATATATTTAAACAACAACCTTCCGTCCTATAAATTAGGATTATTAAAATTACGATTGTTATTGTTGATTCTCATTATAAATAGATTGCGAGCAAATATATATAGAAAAAATGGTTCAAAAACCTCTTTTCTATTATTTTATATAACCTTTGAATTATCTACAAAATATTGATAATTAATTAGTAATAAAACAAATTAAACCCATAATCATATCAATTCATTAAAGATAAGTTGGATTAAAAATTATAAAAACTTTTAATTGTTAATTGTTTATGCACTAAATGAGTCGCAACTAAGATTGTTTTAACCAATTTCATAAAACTTAATACCAGAAACAAAAGGTTTAAGGCCTTAAAAATAAACCCTTTTTTTAAATTGAACTAAAAAGTATTTAAATTAATTTTAAAGGTATTTTTAGACGTTTTAAAGCGTTTTTAAGAAATTAACAAATGTTAATAGTTTTAGACCAAAATAACTAAAAAGCTTTTAAATGGATTTTAAAAATTGTAAATTTGAGTTTGAAAAATCAGGGTTACAAATCCGATTTTTATCAATCTAAAAACTAATAACCTACTTTATATAATGAGCGAAGAGAAAAAAAATAATTATGATGCTTCCAGTATTCAGGCATTAGAAGGAATGGAGCATGTAAGAATGCGTCCTTCAATGTACATTGGAGATGTTGGTGTACGTGGTTTACACCATTTAGTATACGAAGTTGTAGATAATTCTATTGATGAAGCAATGGGTGGTTATTGTGATACTATTGATGTTACAATAAACGAAGATAATTCTGTAACAACCAAAGATAACGGTCGTGGAATTCCTGTTGGAATGCATGAAAAAGAAGGGGTCTCTGCCTTACAAGTAGTAATGACAAAGATTGGGGCCGGTGGTAAATTTGACAAAGACTCTTATAAAGTTTCTGGTGGTTTGCACGGTGTGGGGGTAAGTTGTGTAAATGCACTTTCAGAGCTTTTAGTAGCTACCGTTCATAAAGAAGGAAAAGTTTGGCGTCAAGAATATTCTCAAGGAAAAGCACTATATCCTGTAAAAACAATTGGAGAAAGTGATTTTACGGGAACCGTTGTTACCTTTTCACCAGATAAGTCTATCTTTAAACAAACTACAGAATACAGCTATGAGACACTAGCAACACGTATGCGTGAGTTGTCTTATTTAAACAAAGGAATTACAATTAGCTTAACAGACAGGAGAAATACAGATGATGAAGGTAACTTTATTTCTGAAGTATTTCACAGTACAGAAGGATTGCCTGAATTTATTAAATATTTAGATTCTACTCGTGAGCAGTTAACCTCTCAAGTAATCTCTATGGAAGGTGAGAAAAATGGTATTCCTGTTGAAGTTGCAATGGTATACAATACTTCATATGCAGAAAACCTACATTCTTATGTAAACAACATTAACACACATGAAGGTGGAACACACCTATCTGGATTTAGACGAGGCTTAACGGGTACTCTAAAAAAGTATGCAGACGAGTCTGGTTTGCTTAAAAATGTAAAATTTGATATTGCTGGTGATGATTTCCGTGAAGGACTAACAGCAATTATTTCTGTAAAGGTTGCAGAACCACAATTTGAAGGACAAACAAAAACCAAATTAGGAAACAGGGAAGTATCTGCTGCTGTATCACAGTCGGTATCTGAAATGCTAACTAATTATTTAGAGGAAAATCCTAATGATGCTAAAATAATTGTTCAAAAAGTAATTTTAGCAGCAACAGCAAGACACGCAGCGCGTAAAGCCAGAGAAATGGTGCAGCGTAAAACGGTAATGTCTATTGGAGGATTACCTGGTAAATTATCAGATTGTTCAGAGACAGATCCAGCACAATGTGAAATTTTCTTAGTTGAGGGAGATTCTGCAGGTGGAACAGCAAAACAAGGTAGAGATAGAAACTTTCAAGCAATTTTACCACTTCGTGGAAAAATATTGAATGTAGAAAAAGCAATGCAACATAAAGTTTTTGAAAACGAAGAGATCAAAAACATGTTTACCGCTTTAGGTGTTTCTATTGGAACAGAAGAAGATCCTAGAGCCTTAAACTTATCAAAAGTAAGATACCATAAAGTGGTTATTATGTGTGATGCCGATGTAGATGGATCGCATATTGCAACTCTAATACTAACCTTCTTTTTTAGATATATGAAAGAAATGGTAGAACAAGGGTATATTTATATTGCAACACCTCCATTGTATTTAGTTAAAAAAGGACAGAAAAGAGAATATGCTTGGGATGATGATCAACGTGATTTAATTGTGCAGCAAATGGGAGGTTCAGCAACCATTCAGCGTTATAAAGGTCTTGGAGAAATGAATGCAGAGCAACTTTGGGATACCACAATGAACCCTGAGTTTAGAACCTTACGTAAAGTGGTTATCGATAGTCCTGCAGAAGCAGATAGAGTTTTCTCTATGCTAATGGGAGACGAAGTACCACCTCGTAGAGATTTTATTGAAAGAAATGCAAAATATGCAAAAATTGATGTTTAAATTTTCATAATTTTAAAATTTAAACAAAAAAAAGACATCTCGTGTAGGTGTCTTTTTTTAGGTTAAAATAGTCAATAAATTATCTAAAAATTTGTAATTTAGCCGCTTATATACTCAAAATAATTAAAAAATAAAAATATGAAAGTTACAGTTGTTGGTGCTGGTGCAGTGGGCGCTAGTTGTGCAGAATACATCGCTATTAAAGACTTCGCTTCTGAAGTTGTAATCTTAGACATTAAGGAAGGTTTTGCAGAGGGTAAAGCAATGGATTTAATGCAAACGGCTTCTTTAAATGGTTTTGACACCAAAATTACAGGAAGTACAAGCGATTATTCTAAAACAGCAAATTCTGACATTTGTGTAATTACATCTGGTATTCCCAGAAAACCTGGAATGACTCGTGAAGAATTAATTGGTATTAATGCTGGAATTGTAAAAATGGTTTCTGCTAGTTTAATTGAGTATTCTCCAGAAACAATTATTATTGTTGTTTCTAATCCGATGGATACAATGACTTATTTAGTACATAGAACTACAGGCCTTCCAAAAAATAAAATTATTGGAATGGGTGGAGCTTTAGATTCTGCACGTTTTAAATACAGATTAGCAGAGGCTCTAGGCGCGCCTATTTCTGATGTTGATGGAATGGTAATTGGAGGGCATTCTGATAAAGGAATGGTTCCTTTGACAAGATTAGCAACAAGAAACTCTATTCCCGTTTCAGAATTTATTTCTGAAAAAAGATTAGAACAAGTATTACAAGACACTAAAGTTGGTGGCGCAACCTTAACAGGTTTGTTAGGTACTTCTGCTTGGTATGCTCCTGGCGCTGCAGTTAGCGGAATGGTGCAAGCAATTGCTTGTAATACTAAAAAGATTTTTCCTTGTTCTACTTTGTTAGAAGGTGAGTATGGTTTAAATGATTTATGTATTGGAGTTCCTGTTGTTTTAGGTAAAAACGGAATTGAAAGTATTGTTGAAATTAATTTAAGCGATGCCGAAAGAGCACACTTGCAAGAATCTGCAATTGGAGTTTCTAAAACAAACGCATTGTTAGAATTATAGTCTATAATTTTTAATTATAAATATTAAAAAAATCCAGCACATGCTGGATTTTTTTTGCGCTATATTTTTTAAAATAAAACTTAACTACAGAAAGATTTAATTGGCTTTTATAGAGAAAATTCAATATAAAAAATTAAGTTTATGGTATTTAACAGTCACATTTTCAATACTTAAAAATGTCTATAATCAAATCAGACTAAAAAATAGTCAGAAACACCTACACAAATATGGTTAAATAATTGTTTAGACTACATTGAAATACTATATTTGCTCGTTTTAATAAAAAGAAAGTCGACCAAAAAAATAGAAGATGCAAAACAAAGGACTTATTAAAGTATTCGCAATCCTTTTCGGATTAGTGAGTTTATATCAATTATCATTCACATTTTTTGCCAATAAAGTAGAAGATGATGCTAAAGTATATGCAGAAAGAACGGTAACGGATAATGATGCAAGAAAGAAAGCTGTTGCTGAGAAAAAATACTTAGACAGTATTGCAAACAAAGAAATTATCAATGCAGGTGTTGCACAATACACGTACAATGATATAAGAGAAAAAGAAATGAATCTTGGTCTTGATTTAAAAGGTGGTGTAAATGCTATCTTACAAGTTTCTGTAAAAGAAGTTTTAAAGAATTTATCCAACGATTCTAAAAACGAAGCTTTTAACCAAGCCTTAGTAACTGCAGAAGTGAAACAAAAAAGTAGTAACTCTAATTATTTAGATTTATTCTTTCAAGAATTTGAATCGATTGCTGGAGATACAAAATTAAGCGATCCTGCTATTTTTGGAACCAAAGCTTTAAGCGATAAAATTTCTTTTAATGAAGACAATATCTCAGTTAAAGAAACTTTACAAGAAGAAATTAATAATTCTATTGGTACTGCTTTTGAAGTACTAAGAAGTAGAATAGACAAATTTGGAGTAGCATCTCCTAACATTCAAAGAATTGGAAACTCTGGTAGAATTCAAATTGAATTACCAGGAGCTAAAGATATCGAACGTGTAACGACATTGATAACTAGTAAAGCAGAATTACAATTTTGGGAAGTATATTCTAATGCAGAAGTAATTCAATACTTATCTGTTGCAAATGCAAAATCTATAGAGTTATTAAAAGACACCTCAATAGAAGAAAAAGTTGAAACAATTGTTGAAAAAGATGATATTGACGATTTATTAGGAGCATCTGCTGATTCTACACAAGTAGATCAAAAAATGTTGTTTTCTTATTTAAGTCCAATGCAAGCGCAATTAAGTTCTACCATTGGATATGCTAAAGTTTTAGATACTGCAACTGTTAATAGCTTATTAAATAATAAAGAAATTAGAGACTTACTTCCTAATGAATTACGTTACGTAAAATTCTTATGGGATTATAAATCGTTTTCTACACAATCAGAAACCGAAAATACTGATGAAGATTTTGAAGCAAATGATTTAGTAGCTTTATATGCAATAAAATCGAATAGAAATGACATTGCTCCTTTAGAAGGTGATGTTATTTTAGATGCATCTCAAGTGTTTAGCCAGTTAAACAAACCTGAAGTAAGTATGACCATGAATAGTGGTGCATCTAAAGCTTGGGCAAAATTAACTACAGACTTAGCTGCTCAAAAAAATAAATTCATTGCTGTAGTTTTAGATGACAATGTCTATACTGCACCAACAGTAAACAATGCAATAACAGGTGGTAGTACTTCTATCTCTGGTGGTAGCATGACGATAACAGAAGCAGAAGATATTGCTACCGTTTTAAAAGCTGGTAAACTACCTGCTGCTGCAAGAATCATTCAAATAGAAGTGGTAGGCCCATCTTTAGGACAAGAGTCTATAGACGCTTCTATTAATTCATTTGGTTTAGCTATTTTATTAGTTTTAATCTGGATGATTTTATACTACGGTAAAGCGGGTATATTTGCAGATGTTGCATTAATAGTAAACATTCTATTCATATTTGGTATACTAGCCTCTTTCAACGCAGTATTAACGTTGCCTGGAATTGCTGGTATTATTTTAACCATAGGTATGTCTGTAGATGCAAACGTAATTATCTTTGAAAGAATTAAAGAAAGCTTGTTTAGAAAGAAAGGTTTAAAACAATCTGTAGAAGAAGGATTTTCTGTTAAAGGAGCTTTATCTGCTATTATTGATGCAAATATTACAACACTTTTAACAGGTATTATCTTATATGTTTTCGGATCGGGACCAATTAAAGGTTTTGCATTAACATTAATGATTGGTATTGCAACTTCATTATTTACTGCTGTATTTATTACACGTTTATTAATTGATGATGCTGTAAATAAAAACACTAAATTGACTTTTAACACCTCTATCTCTAAAGGATGGTTTCAGAATATTAATGTAGAATTCTTAAAGAAACGTAAAATTGCTTATATCATTTCTGGAGCAATTATAATTGGTGGTCTTATTTCTATCTTCTCTATTGGATTAAAACAAGGAGTTGATTTTAAAGGAGGACGTTCATTTGTAGTTCGTTTTGATCAAGCAATGAATCCTACTAAAGTAACAGAATCTTTAAAAGATGTTTTTGTTACTTCACCAGAAGTAAAAACTTATGGAACAGATAATCAGTTAAAAATAACAACAGTTTATAGAATTGAAGATGAAGGAACACAAGTAGATGAAGAAGTTCAAAGTGCTTTATTTACAGGTTTAAAACCATATTTAGGAGAGACTACTTATAATAACTTTAAACCAGGTTTTGAAAAAGAAGGTGCTGGTGTAATGAGTTATATTAAAGTAGAACCAACCATTGCAGATGATATTAAAACATCCGCATTATATGCAGTATTTGGATCTTTATTAGTGGTTTTCCTTTACATCTTATTACGTTTTAGAAAAATATCTTTTTCTATCGGAGCTGTAATTGCAGTTTTTCATGATGTACTAATTGTATTGAGTATATTCTCTATTACCTATAACTTTATGCCATTTGATATGGAAATCGGGCAATCTTTTATAGCCGCCATATTAACGGTTGTAGGGTATTCGTTAAATGATACTGTGGTAATATTTGATAGAATTAGAGAGTTCGCAGGAATTCACAAAAATTGGAAATATAGCGAAGTAGTAGACAAGGCTTTAAGCTCTACCTTAGGTAGAACTATAAATACATCTTTAACAACATTATTAGTAATGTTAGCAATCTTCATGTTTGGTGGAGATTCTATTAAAGGATTTATGTTTGCCCTTATTATAGGTGTAGCAGTGGGTACGTATTCATCATTATTTGTGGCAACGCCAATTATGTATGATACTTCTAAAAAAGAAGAAAAGAACAACTAGTTCTAGTAAAATATTTTAAAACCGTTTTCCTTTTGAGATACTGAAACATATTCAGCCCAAGGAAAACGGTTTTTTCATTCGAACAATAGCAGTTATATTTGCAATCTGATGAGCATTATAAAACTTCAAGATTTATATTTTAAACCTTATATTAATAAGGATAAAATTACGACGATTGTAAAATATTTAGCAAAAAGCGTAAAAGCAGATTTACCAAAAGGTGAAATTCCAATTTTTGTAGGTATTTTAAATGGTTGCTTCTTGTTTGCAGCAGATTTTATAAGAGAGTTTAATGGCAATTGTGAAGTTTCATTTGTAAAATTAGCTTCTTATGAGGGTACCTCATCTTCAGAAAATGTAAAACATTTGGTGGGTATAAATGAAGATTTAACCGGCAGAACTGTAATTATTTTAGAAGATATTATAGATACAGGTGCTACCTTACAAGAAATCTACAACATCTTTAAAGATAAAAACGTAAAGCAATTAAAAGTAGCTACTTTATTTTTTAAACCAGATGTATTTAAAAAAGAACTACCAATAGATTATATCGGACAAAGTATAGAAGATAAATTTATAGTTGGTTACGGTTTAGATTATAATGGTTTGGGTAGAAATTATCCAGAAATATATCAACTATCAACAACACCAAAGATGAAGAACATTGTATTATTTGGCCCCCCAGGTGCAGGAAAAGGAACACAAGCAGAGTTTTTAAAAGAAATGTATAATTTAGTTCATATCTCTACAGGAGATGTATTTCGTTTCAATATTAAAAATAAAACTGCTTTAGGTATATTGGCTCAAAAGTATATGAATGAAGGTAATTTAGTACCTGATGAAGTTACTATTAACATGCTAAAAACTGAAGTAGAAAAAAATGCATATTCAAACGGATTTATCTTTGATGGCTTTCCAAGAACAGAATCTCAGGCAGCAGCCTTAGATACTTTTTTAGCTGAAAAAGGAGAACAAATTAACGGTATGGTTGCTCTAGAAGTCTCAGAAGATATTTTGGTAACCCGTTTATTAGAAAGAGGAAAAACAAGCGGAAGAGCGGATGATACAGATGAAGCTAAAATTAGAAATCGTTTTAACGAATACAATACAAAAACTGCTATTTTAAAAGATTATTTTCAAGCTCAGAATAAATACTACGGAATTAATGGGGTTGGTTCTATTGAAGAAATTACACAAAGAATTAAAACCGTATTTGATACCCTTTAAAATGTGTAACTTTGTGCTTGCTTAAGTTGTTAACTTTTTTAAGTATAACATGAAAAAAGTGTGCACTAATAGGTGCCTATTTAAACAATTACACAACAAATAACAATTATGACAGAAGGTAACTTCGTTGATTACATAAAAGTGTATGCAACCTCTGGAAAAGGAGGACAAGGATCTGTGCATTTACACAGAGAAAAATACATTACTAAAGGTGGCCCTGATGGTGGTGACGGCGGACGTGGAGGTCACATTATTTTACGTGGCGATAAAAATATGTGGACATTGTTTCACTTAAAATTTAAACGACACTTTAGAGCTGAAGGTGGTGGTGCCGGTAGTAAAAGTAGAAGTACTGGTCGTGATGCTGCAGATGTTTTTGTAGATGTGCCATTAGGTACTATTATTAGAGATGCAGATACAGATGAAATATTACATGAAATTACAGAAAATGGTAAAGAAGTAGTATTATTACCTGGTGGAAAAGGTGGCCTTGGAAACTGGAATTTTAAATCTTCTACGAACCAAACACCTAGATATGCCCAACCTGGTATAGACGGACAAGACGGTTGGTTTAGAATCGAATTAAAGTTATTGGCAGATGTAGGTTTGGTTGGTTTTCCAAATGCAGGAAAATCTACTTTATTATCTGTATTAACCTCTGCAAAACCAAAAATTGCAGATTATGCCTTTACAACACTAAAACCAAACTTGGGAATTGTTGAACATAGAAATCAACAAACTTTTGTAATTGCAGACATTCCTGGAATTATTGAGGGTGCTGCAGAAGGAAAAGGATTAGGACACCGCTTTTTACGTCATATAGAGCGTAATTCTACCCTTTTATTCTTAATACCTGCAGATAGTGACGATATTAATAAAGAGTACGCTATTCTACTAAATGAGCTAAAACAGCACAATCCTGAATTATTAGATAAAACGCGTTTATTAGCTATTTCTAAGACAGATATGTTAGACGACGAGCTAAAAGAAGAAATTAAGGCTGAACTTCCAAAAGGTGTAGAAGCATTGTTTATTTCTTCTATTGAAGAAAGTGGTTTGCAAGAATTGAAAGATAAGCTTTGGGAAATGTTGAATTAAAATATATTTTAAATTACCAGTTTCTAAATACAATAGCTATAAAATTTGTTATTCATTGTTCCTAAGTATTGGGCAAAGAATAGCAAATTTATTGTTTTATTTGAATCTTAATTGGCAAACGGTACTTTGTTGTTACCGGAATACCTCTTTTTATTGCTGCATAAACATTCGGAATTTTATCTATAGAAATTCTTAAAACACTGTCTAGTTTTGGTAATTTAATTTTAATCTCTTCGGATGAATCCATTGCTTCTAAAATAATTTTGCCTTTAGAGTTGATTAATAAATCTACATACACAATTTCTGATATTGAATCTCTAATAACAAATTGGTGTTTTTGTAACTCCGCTCCTATCTTTTGATGAATTGTAGTTCTAAAGCAATTAGTCTTTTTTTGTTTATCTATAATGGAATCACACACTTTAAATGAAGGTGAAGTATCTACCGAAGAAAAGTTAACAATCGTATCTAGTAGCTGCATGTTTTTATTTTTTGAAAATGAAAAATTATCACAAGAAGTGATAAAAATAAACAGGAGTAAAAAAGAGGATACACGCAAAAACATAAATCTAATTATAGCGTGAAATTACTAAAATTTAATGAATATTTACGTGAAGTTTTCCATACAAAAAATTAGTTAGTTTTAGTATTAATTATATTGTAACAAAGGTTTTGTATTTTTGTCTTACTATAAAGTATACAATGGATATATTCTTACTCACAATTGGTTTTTTATTTGTAATGCTTGGTCTTATTGGTTCTTTTTTGCCGGTTTTACCAGGACCTTTAACTAGTTGGTTGGGTTTATTGATTTTGTATTTTACTTCTATAGTTCCTAGGAATTATACATTTCTAGGAATTACGCTCGCTATTGCAATACTTATATGGATTCTAGATTACATAATTCCTGCCATTGGCACCAAACGTTTTGGAGGTAGTACATATGGCGTTTATGGAACCACCATTGGATTGCTTATTGGCTTGTTCTCTCCCATTCCGTTTGGAATATTACTTGGTGCTTTTTTAGGTGCTTTTATTGGAGAAATGCTGCATGACAAAAAAAATACGAGGAGGGCTTTTAGAGCTTCTATTGGTTCTTTATTGGGCCTTATAACTTCTGCAACTATAAAATTTACTGTAGCTGTAGTGTATGCTGTTTTATTTTTTATGAAGGTTTGGGAATATAAAGGGGAGTTTTTGTAAATCTATGAGTTCTCGCAGAGGAAGTGAATAACTATAAGTAAGTTCTCTTACTATCTTTTATTTTACGCAGAAAAACCCAGAAAACATAAATTTTGATAATAGTATTTATTCTTCTAAAAACGAATCAACAAATAAAATCCTGATTCAAACGGGATCCTTTTTGTTCTTTATAACAAGCGTCTCAAAAAACAGGAAACAGCTTCAAAAACAACTCTTTATAAAAGTTTAAAACAAAAAAAAAGCGTCCCATTTAAGGGAAGCTTTCCATTGGTTAACAAAACCACGACACTTTTTATAAAGTGCCAAACAACACAACTAAATGCTACTTCAACAAAAAGTAGCATGCAAATATACAACGTTTTATGATTTCTACACCAATTTATTGATATTTTATCGAATTCTGCAATTGCCAAATTATTGAAAGAGTGTATCTTTGCAATCTTAAAATATCACACTAATACATAAGAAATGCAATTATCAGAACAAGAAGTTGTACGAAGAGACAAACTAACAAAATTAAGAGATTTGGGCATCAATCCATATCCTGCAGATTTATTTCCAGTAGATGCTAATTCTAAGGGAATTAAAGAGGATTTTGTAGAAGGTAAACAGGTAGTTGTTGCTGGCCGTTTAATGGTTATAAATATTCAAGGAAAAGCTTCTTTTGGTCAATTACAAGACGGTGAAGGTAGAATTCAACTGTATTTTAATAGAGATGAAATTTGTGCCGGAGAAGATAAATCTTTATACAATAATGTCTTTAAGAAATTATTAGATTTAGGCGATTTTGTAGGAATTACAGGCACCCTTTTCACAACGCAAGTTGGTGAGAAAACGATTATGGTTAAGGAGTTTAAATTGCTTGCAAAAGCTTTAAAACCATTACCAATACCGAAAGTTAAAGATGGTGTTACCTATGATGCTTTTACAGATCCAGAAATGCGTTACAGACAACGGTATGCAGATTTAGTGGTAAACCCACATGTAAAAGAGGTGTTTATTAAAAGAACGAAATTATTTAATGCAATGCGTTCTTTCTTTAATGACGCTGGCTATTTTGAAGTTGAAACTCCGGTTTTGCAACCAATTCCTGGAGGTGCCGCAGCAAGACCTTTTATAACACATCACAATTCTTTAGACATCCCTTTGTATATGAGAATTGCGAATGAATTATACCTAAAAAGATTAATTGTTGGTGGTTTTGATGGTGTGTATGAATTCTCGAAAAACTTCAGAAATGAAGGAATGGACAGAACACACAACCCAGAATTTACAGCCATGGAAATCTATGTTTCCTACAAAGATTACAATTGGATGATGGATTTTACTGAGCAATTATTAGAGCACTGTGCTATTGCCGTAAACGGAACTTCTGAAGCCACGTTTGGTGAACATAAAATAGATTTCAAAGCACCATATGCTAGAATTACCATGGCAGATTCTATTAAACACTTTACTGGTTTTGACATTACTGGAAAAACAGAAGATGAAATTAGAGAGGCCGCAAAATCGATGCACATCGAGGTAAATGCAACCATGGGTAAAGGAAAATTAATTGATGAAATTTTTGGAGAGAAATGTGAAGGAAACTACATTCAACCAACTTTTATTACAGATTATCCAAAAGAAATGTCTCCGCTTTGTAAAGAACATAGAGATAACCCAGAATTGACAGAACGTTTTGAGTTGATGGTTTGTGGTAAAGAAATTGCAAATGCATATTCTGAATTGAATGATCCTATTGACCAACGTGAACGTTTTGAGCATCAATTAAAATTAGCGCAAAAAGGTGATGATGAAGCGACTGAATTTATAGATGAAGATTTCTTACGTGCTTTAGAATATGGTATGCCGCCAACATCTGGTATGGGTATTGGCATGGACAGGTTGATTATGTTTTTAACAAACAACCAATCGATACAAGAGGTATTATTCTTTCCGCAAATGAGACCAGAAAAGAAAGCACCTTCTATAGAACTAAACGATGAGGAAAAAGCAGTTTTAAATCTTGTAGAAAAAGCAGGGAAAATAGATTTAAATGATTTAAAAATACAGTCTGGCTTGTCTAACAAAAAATGGGACAAAACTATTAAAGGATTAACTAAAAAAGAGGTAGCTAAAGTTTCTAAAACAGATGAAGGTTTGTTTGTAGAACTTGTATAGCATCAATTTTATTATTTCTACCGAAGCAGTAATCAAAAAAAAGGAACTACAGTAATGTAGTTCCTTTTTTTTGATTTTTATAAATGAGCTATCTGAAATATTTATATTTTTAGCAAATGGTAAATTTAGCCCCTCTAAAGGAAACAAGATACGAAGCATGAGCCAAGCAAAAAGGATTAATGCCATTATGAGTGCGTCTAGTTTTTATGACGAATCTGGAGAGTTTGCATTTAGAGTAGATTTTTCTTAAAAAAAAGTGGAGTTGATGGAGGTATTGTAGCCATTTACCCAGATAAGTATAGTATTGCAGTTTGGAATACTAAATTAAATGAATAAAGTAATTCCTATAAAGGAATGTTATTTTTAGAGAAGTTTACTACAAGAACTGCTTCTTCTATTTTTTAAAGCACTATAATTAGCATCCTCCAAGCATTTAGTTTTTAAAAATGCTTGCAAAATTGTTTTTGTAAATACTAACACTTTTTAGTGTTTATCAGGGTAATTTTCTTGCTTATTTTTTCTGCTAGAATCGTAGAAATTCCATAGAGTTAAACCCATGTATACTGCAAATATAATACCACCTACTATAAAAAATCCTATATTCATGTTGTTCTTCTTTGTCTAATTGCTATTGCAAACAATAATATTGTCCCTGGCCAATGCGCAGAATATTGTGCTTCAACTGGCATGTCTAATATTCCGTAACCTACAGAATACAACAAGCACATGAAAGCTAAAATAATTGGATACCACTTTAAAATAAAACTTTTCATCTTTTAATATTTTATGTAATTTATTATTTATCTAAGATAAGGAATTTTAGGATACTTTTAAAAAAAGCAGAAATCTAATTTTAATTTAGAATACTATTTATAATAGGTATTTTTAAGAAGAAACTTTATCTACAAACAAATAATATATCCTTTGTGCCCCGAATAAAAATGTATAGTATTAAGTTATTTAAATAACTAGAAAAAATAATCTTCTAGCAACTAAATACTGTTTAAAAAAACAACATTTGATTGCTGCACTAAAATTTTATTTTCACAACTGATGAAATAAATTCAGATTTTTGATTGCGAATTCCTGGAAGTATATTTCTGATTTTTGCATTGATCCTTTCAATTTATAAAAGAAAAAAAAACGCTTAATTAAAATTACATTTTATTTTTTAGCCTATTAGAAAAATCTGAAATGGAATATGAAAAACATTTTATTTATTAACTTTACCAACTAAGCATAGTAGATAATTACCCTAAACAACTTATTTATAACTAAAAAAACTACCCTTTAAACTTCATACCTAAATGTACCACCTTTTTAGTTTCATAGAAATCTTCTTCAAAGTAAGCCGGTAAATCATAAATAGTTGCAGAAGTATATAATTTTAATTCTTCAGATAAATCACCTCCTTTAAGATAGAGAATACCATTTTTAAGATCGTGATTTTGCTTTTTATTAATTCTACCTTTTGTCCAACCCACAAAAGTTTCCATTTGTGCAACCGCTCTACTAACAATAAAGTCATACGTATCTTTAACTTCTTCAACCCTACCATTCGTAGTTTTAACATTTTCTAAACCCAAACCTGCTACTACTTCATCTACTACTTTTATCTTTTTACCAATAGAATCTACCAAATGAAATTGGGTTTCTGGAAACAATATTGCTAATGGTATACCAGGAAAACCGCCACCAGTTCCAACATCCAATACCTTAGAGCCTGGTTTAAACTGCACTACTTTCGCAATTCCTAAAGAGTGTAATACATGGCGCAGATACAACTCATCAATATCTTTTCTAGAAACAACATTTATTTTCAAATTCCAGTCTTCGTATAATTCCTGTAATTTTTCAAATTGTTGAATTTGAGTTGCTGATAAATTTTTAAAATATTTGCGAATAATATCCATC
>Ga0209533_1000194_pt1 | contig 57836 bp, 51 predicted proteins | sample COG_04_FD_184748 | JGI IMG/M metagenome (GOLD analysis project Ga0209533, IMG submission 184748) | Pelagic Microbial community sample from North Sea - COGITO 998_met_04 (SPAdes) (version 2) | ecosystem: Environmental > Aquatic > Marine > Neritic zone/Coastal water | place: Helgoland, sampling...
CGAGCCAGTATACCTACAGGTGTATAGCCTAATGGGCAGGGAAGTGCTGCGGCAAGAACTGCAGGGCATAAGCAGCAGCGTAAATACTGCTCCTATAGCGGCAGGTACCTATTTGTATAAAATATACAGCAGCAGCAAGCTCTTAAAGCAGGGTAAATTTGTAAAAAAATAGCTTATCCTAGAATAAAATATTCTCTCGAATTGTTAATTTTAAAGTCTCTTCATTCATTTGAAGAGGCTTTTTTTATCAAATCATTAAAATAGTGCAGCACTAGTATTAGATACAAAAATCAAAACTTATATTTGCCTATCTAAAGAGGTATTGGGCATGAGAAAACAAATTGTAGCAGGAAACTGGAAGATGAATAAAAGCCTGGAAGAAGGTTTGGGTCTTTACAAAGCGATAAGTAGCCAAACAGAAGCTTCTTCTAAGGAGGTAATTGTGGCTGCACCTTTCACACATCTGAGTTCTTTAGTAGCTTTAGCTAAAGGCGGTTCGGTAAAAATTGCAGCACAAAATTGTCATCATGAACTATCGGGTGCCTACACAGGCGAGGTGTCTGCTGCTATGTTATCCGATTTGGGCGTAACTTATGTAATTCTGGGACATTCTGAGCGTCGTGCTTATGCAAATGAGTCGAATGCTTTGTTGTCCAAAAAAGTAGATGCTGCCCTTGCTCAAAACTTAAAAGTAATTTATTGCTGTGGCGAAACCTTAGAGGAGCGTCAATCAAAGGGTCATTTTGACTTAATTACGCAACAAATTACAGAAGGCCTATTTCATTTAGACGCCTCGGTATTAAAAAACATCGTTTTAGCATACGAGCCTGTTTGGGCTATTGGAACTGGCCAAACCGCATCGAGTGCTCAGGCACAAGAAATGCATGCACACATTCGCAAGGTTGTAGCCACTAAATACGGCAAAGCAAGTGCAGATACTACTTGCATACTTTACGGTGGCTCTTGCAATCCGACCAATGCCAAAGAATTATTTTCTCAAAACGATGTAGACGGAGGCCTAATTGGAGGAGCTTCTTTAAACGCTGCAAATTTCACATCCATTTGTAAAGCCTAATTATGAATTATATAGAAGTTGATTTTCGCATAAAAATGGCTCAGGCTTCCGATATAAATGCCGACAGCGTTAGAGAAATTATTATGGCAGAATTGGCTGTGCTCAACTTTGAGAGTTTTGTAAACACCAAAGAGGGGCTTCAAGCCTACATTCAAGAAGCAGAATTTAATAAGGAGGAACTCGAAGACTTATACCTTTTTAAAAACTCTGACTTTTCTATTACATCAGAAATAAAAACCATTGAACAGCAAAATTGGAATGCAGAATGGGAAAAGAATTTTGAACCCATAGATGTAGAGGGTCGCTGCATAGTTCGCGCACCTTTTCACGAGCAGAAGACTGTTGAGTTTGATATTGTAATAGAACCAAAAATGTCCTTTGGAACCGGACATCACGAAACGACCCACCAAATGATTGCGCAGCTTTTAGCAATAGATGTAAGTGGAAAACGGGTTTTGGATATGGGCTGCGGAACGGGAATTTTAGCCATTTTAGCATGCATGAAAGGAGCCAACTCTATTACGGGAATTGACATTGACGAGTGGGCTTATGAAAACACCTTAGAGAATGTTAGAAAAAACAAATGTTCTCAAATAATTGTAAAACAAGGAGGCGCCGCGCTGTTACAAAATTGTTCCTACGATGTAATTTTGGCCAACATAAACCGAAATATTTTACTTACCGATATGCAAGCCTACGCTAAAACCATGTCCAGCGGATCTAAAATAGCCTTTAGTGGTTTCTATACCTCAGACATTGCTCATATTGATACAAAGGCCCGCACATTAGGCCTGCGCCTCTTGCGCCAGAGTGAAAAAAACAATTGGGCAGCTTTGGTTTATCAAATGGCCTAAAGGCTCAATTCAGTAAACTCTTGGCAATTATACTTCTATTTGCTTTAAGCTTTCTACTCGATTACGGAGTAAAAATTCGTCTATAGACTCAAAGTGTTCCACCACTCTTTGGTCTTTAAATTCGAATACTTTTTGAGACAATCCTCGAAGGAAGTCTCGGTCGTGCGAAACCAAAATTAAGGTACCATCGAAATTTAGCAGTGCTTTTTTGAGTACATCCTTTGATTTAAGATCTAAGTGATTGGTAGGCTCATCTAAAATTAAAACATTTACGGGCTCCAGTAACAATTTTACCATAGCCAAGCGTGTTTTTTCGCCTCCAGAAAGAAAGCCAACCCTTTTGTCTATGGCATCGCCAGAAAACATAAAACCTCCTAAAATAGATTTGATGTGTGCGCGAACATCTCCTTTGGCAATTTGGTCTACTGTTTGAAAAACAGTGAGTTCCGTATCGAGCAATGAGGCTTGGTTTTGCGCAAAGTAGCCCACCTTGGCATTGTGTCCTAAACCACAGGAGCCTTCAAAATCTACTTCGCCCATAATGGCCTTAATTAGGGTAGACTTACCTTCGCCATTTCTACCTACAAAAGAAACTTTTTCGCCTCGTGCAATCGAAAAACTCGTGTTTTTAAAAACCGTATGCGTTCCGTATTTTTTAGTGAGATTATCTGCCGCCACAGGGTAATCGCCAGAGCGTTGGGCAGGAGGAAAGCTTAGGTTTAGCGAGGAGTTGTCTACCTCATCAATTTCTATAATCTCTAGTTTCTCTAGCATTTTTTCTCTAGAGTTTACCTGATTTGTTTTAGAATAGGTTCCTCTAAATCGCTCAATAAAAGCCGTGTTGTCTGCAATAAACCGCTGTTGTTCTTTGTAGGCTTTTACTTGCTGCTCTCTTCGTTCTTCGCGCAATTGTATGTAGTGTGAGTAATTTGCTTTATAGTCGTAAATACGGCCCATAGTAAGCTCTATGGTTCTGTTGGTAATGTTGTCTATAAAGGTTTTGTCGTGCGAAATTACTATAACTGCTTTAGCTTTGTTGAGTAAAAAATCTTCCAACCAAATTACCGATTCTATGTCTATATGATTGGTGGGCTCATCCAGTAAAACCAGGTCGGGTTTTTGAAGTAAAATTTTAGCCAATTCGATGCGCATTCTCCAACCGCCACTAAACTCTGCTGTTTGTCGGTGTAAATCGGATCTTTTAAAACCCAATCCTAGCAACGATTTTTCAACTTCGGCATCGTAATTAACCTCTTCAATGGAGTAGTATTTTTCGCCCAATTCAGATACACGTTCTATAATAGACATGTATTCGTTGGATTCGTAATCGGTTCGAGTTTCCAGATCCTTGTTGAGTTTTTCCATCTCAGACTTCATCTCAAAAACATGCGCAAAAGCTTTGGATGCTTCTTGGAAAACCGTGCAGTTGTCTTGGGTTAACAGATGTTGGGGCAGGTAGGCAATTTTGGCGTCTTCGGGTTTTTGTACAGATCCTCTGTTTGCCTTTTGTACGCCGGCAATAATTTTCATTAAGGTCGTCTTTCCAGCTCCATTTTTTCCCATTAATGCAATTTTGTCGTGTTCATTTATTGCAAATGAAATGTCGCTAAAAAGGGGTTCTCCGCTAAATTCTACTGCCAAGCCGTTTACTGATATCATATAATTGTTTTTTGCAAGGCGCAAATATACAATTTGAATGAACAGCTACAGTCCTAAATAAAAATGAAATTTTAGAAGTAAAGATCTAACAAAAAATTAGAGTCAAGAGATTCCTCTAATTATCAGTATTTGGTTTTTTGTTGAACTTAGGTTTTCCTTTAAACTTAGGATTAAAACGTTTTTTTCCTGTACTCTGTTGTTTCGGCCTTTTTTTCTCTGGCTCGTATTTAGGAGCTTCGCCGAGTTCGGCAGGAAGTGGCATTTTATCTACAACCTTATCCATAAGCGCCTCAATATTAAAAAACAGAATTTGATCTCTATCGTTTATGAGTGTTATGGCATGTCCGTCCGACTCGTTTCTACCGGTACGTCCAATTCTGTGAATGTAATCTTCGGCATCCGAGGGAATGTCGTAATTAATAACCAAAGAAATTCCTTTAATATCTATTCCTCTCGAAACAATATCTGTAGCCACTAAGGTTTTAAATTTCTTCCCTTTAAACTCTCCCATAACTTGCTCGCGTTCTTTCTGATCAAGATCGGATGACATAGCCTTGGAGGGAATGCCTTGGTTTTTAAGCTCGCGTTGTATGAGTGAGATGTTCTTTTTTGTGGATGAAAATACGATGACAGATTCAAAATCCATGGATTTTAAAATATGTGCAACTAAAGGAGCCTTTTGTTTGTCGTAGGCCAAATACGCTTGCTGAAGAATGGTTTCGGCAGGTTTAGAGATGGCAACATTAACTCTTGCTGGATTGTTTAAAATACTTTGAGCCAGGGTTACAATTTTGGGCGGCATGGTAGCCGAAAACAAAAGTGTTTGTCTGTTCGTAGGGAGCTTTTCTACAATTCGCATGATGTCGTGATTAAAGCCCATGTCCAGCATTCTATCGGCTTCATCAAGTATTAAATACTCTATACCCGAAAGGTCTAGATTAGAAATAGATAAAAACGAAAGCAACCTACCAGGAGTTGCTATAATTACTTCAGTTCCTTTTTTAAGAGATTCCGATTGAGTGGTCCAGCTTTTCCCATCGCCACCGCCATATACCGCTTGCGAGCTCACTGCTGCAAAATATGAGAATCCATCAAACTGCTGATCTATTTGCTGTGCAAGTTCTCTGGTTGGTGCTATAATTAGGGCTCTAATTTTCTTCTTTTTTACTTTGTGGAGCTCATTTAAAATGGGCAGTAAAAAGGCGGCAGTTTTACCTGTTCCCGTTTGTGCACAAGCAATAATATCTCTACCCTCCATAATCACAGGAATAGCCAACTCTTGAATTGGAGTTGGCTTTTCGAAGTACATTGCATCTAATCCTTCTTGAATATCTGGGTGGAAATTAAGCTCCTTAAAAGTCATATTTTTTCTTTTGTAATATGTGTTTAAACGGCAAATCCGTTTGGCAAGTAAATTATTTTTATTTTGCTCGAATTTAGCAAAAACTTTGCAGATAGTGCAAAACAAGCCATTTAAAACCTTTTAGTAGTTGAATAAGCGTATAAGCTTTTCATTAAATTGCTTGTTGGCCAAATAATTATCCTCAAGCGCAGCCGCAAAAGGAATGGGTGTTTCTATACTTCCACAACGCATAACTGGTGCATCTAAAGACTCGAAGCATTCTTCGGAAATTATAGCAGAAAGCTCGCCTCCGAGCCCGCCGTATACGGTGTCTTCGTGAAGAATAATTACCTTCCCTGTTTTAGAAACGGAGTTCAATATAGCTTCTTTATCTAAGGGTACTAAGGTTCTTAAATCAATTAAGTCTGCAGAAATATCTGGGTTTTCCTCTAAGGATTTTAAGGCCCAATGCACCCCCATACCGTAGGTTATAATTGTTAAATCGTTTCCTGTACTTAACAGTTTTGCTTTTCCTAAGGCTAAGGTGTAATAGTCTTCGGGTACTTCTTGATACAAGCTTCTGTACAAAGCTTTGTGTTCAAAAAACATAACCGGGTTAGGATCTTCTACAGCAGCAGCCAACAAACCTTTTGCATCTGCCGGAAAGGCCGGATACACCACTTTTAAACCTGGCGTGTGTGCAAACCAAGCTTCGTTTGTTTGCGAATGAAAAGGACCCGCGCCAACACCTGCTCCACAAGGCATACGAACAACCACATCGGCATTTTCGCCCCAGCGGTAGTGTACTTTTGCTAAATTATTGATAATTGGATTAAAACCGGAGGTGACAAAATCGCTAAACTGCATTTCTACAATAGCTTTGTATCCTCTTATAGATAAACCTAAAGCTGCACTAACAATTGAAGACTCGCAGATGGGCGTGTTCCTAATTCTGTCTTTTCCAAATTGTTCCAAAAAGCCGTCGGTAATTTTAAATACACCACCGTATTCGGCAATGTCTTGCCCCATAATAACCGAATTTTCAAAACGCTCCATAGATTGACGCAGTCCTTGTGAAATGGCATCAACCAATCGAATGTTGTTAGATTTTGTGCTTTTTGGCTCCTGTTCTATAAAAGCATGCGGTGCATAAACATCATTCAATTCCTTTGCTGTATCAACCGAAATACGCTCCTCATTATCTGCAGTATTAAGTGCTTCTTCAATTTCAGTTTTTACTTCGGCTTTGTAAGCATCGATAAAAGGTTGATCTATAATACCTTCGGCCAGTAAAAATTCTTGGTAGTTTGAAACGGGGTCTTTTTCTGCCCATTCGTCCATCAATTCTTTGGGTACATATTTTGTTCCCGAGGCTTCTTCATGACCACGCATACGAAAGGTAAGGCACTCTAATAGAATGGGTTTAGGCTTCTTCTTAATTTCTTCTGAAAGCTTGGTAATGGTAGAATATACTTCCAGTATGTTGTTTCCGTCTATACGGTAGGCATCCATTCCGTATCCTATACCCTTGTCTGCTAAGCGTTCACATTTAAATTGTTCGTTGGTGGGAGTAGACAGGCCGTATCCGTTGTTTTCGACCACAAAAATTACAGGTAGGTCCCAAACGGCGGCTACATTCAAAGCCTCGTGAAAGTCGCCTTCACTTGTACCACCATCACCTGTAAAAACAACACAAACATCTTTCGTGTCTTTTAACTTATTTGCCAAAGCAATTCCATCTGCCAAGGCTAACTGTGGTCCTAAATGCGAAATCATGCCTATTATATGGTGTTCTTTTGTTCCAAAGTGAAAAGAGCGGTCTCTTCCATTAGTGAAACCACTTTTTTTACCTTGAAATTGAGAAAACAAGCGATGAAGTGGAATGTTTCTGCTGGTAAATACACCTAAGTTACGGTGCATTGGTAAAACATACTCTTCTGCATGTAAAGCGTTTGTAACGCCCACAGATATTGCTTCTTGGCCAATGCCACCAAACCATTTTGAAATCCTACCCTGACGCAATAAAATGAGCATCTTTTCCTCTATTAGCCTCGGTTTAAGTAGTGCTTTAAAGAGGTCTATTAGCAGGGTGTCGGAATAAGCTTTTCGGTTGTATTTAATCTTCATCTGAAATCTATAATTTGAAAAAGCCAAAATATTGAATAAATACGTATTTTAGTACCATCCTAGTCTAATTTTATTCATAAATATTAATGCGTACAAAAGCGGAATGAAAAACCACTTAAAACACCTTCAGTTTTTAGCAAAATCTTTAGCATTGGCTTTGTTTTTTTACGGACTAAGTAGGCTTGTTTTTTTGTATTTCACCTTTTCTCAGTTTCCATCAATATTGGATGAGGGTTTGTTAGAACTCCTACTTCAGGGGATTCGATTTGATCTTTCTGCCATTGCTTATTTGAATGTATTTTTTATTTTACTCTCTATAGCACCAACTAGAAAAAGAGTATCTAAAACCTATCAGCGTATTTTAAAATTTTTGTTTTTGTTTTTTAATGCAATTGCTTTACTGCTTAATACTGCCGATATTGTGAACGTTCAGTTTACGGGTAAACGAATGACTGCCGACATTGTATCTTTTATTTTTCAGGGAGAAGATGCTGCAAATGTGGCTGGAGATTTCATGCAAGACTATTGGTTTCTCTTTGTGGTAGGGTTAGTGCTTGTTTTCGCTCTCAGCTTTTCCTATAATTTTATTCAGAAAAATCAGTTCTTTTTGAACCGCAGTAAAAAAAACAATTGGAGGTCTTATTTGGTCTCTATTTTTTGCCTCTTGCTAACGGTATTAGCTATGCGTGGCGGAACACAGTTAAGGCCAATTAAAAACATTCATGCCAGTTATTTCGGTCAAGGCAAGTATGTTCCTTTAATTTTAAACACGCCTTTTAGCATTCTTAGTACCCTTTCGGAAAAAGGAATCAAAGAAAAAAAGTATTTCTCTGCAAGCGAAGCAAACACTTATTTTAATGCAAACAAGACCTTTTGCAGCGATTCTTCCGACCTAAAAAATGTAGTGCTGATTATTTTAGAAAGCTTTGGGCGAGAGTACATAGGTGCTTACAATGATTTTGATGGCTACACACCTTTTTTAGATAGTTTAATGCAAAGCAGTACCGTTTGTACCAATGCGTATGCCAACGGTAAGAAATCTATTGAGGGCATTCCTGCAGTGCTTTCGGGTATACCTGCATTAAGCGAAAAACCTTTTATTTTATCGCAATACGGCGCACAAAAGGGCAACAGCATTGCGGCTGTTTTAAATGGCTTTGGTTACAATACTTCCTTTTACCATGGAGGGCATCCTGGTACAATGGGTTTTGATGCTTATGCCGAAATTGCAGACTTTGATACGTATGTGGATTTAAGTAATTATCCGAATTACAAAAAAGATTACGACGGCAAATGGGGTGTTTTTGATGAGCCCTTTTTACAATTTTTCAAGTCTGATTTAGATTTAAAACAAGCACCTTTTTTTGCTACTGTTTTTAATTTGAGCTCGCATCATCCATATACCATACCCCAAAAGTATTTAAATAAGTTTCCGAAAGGAGAAATTCCTATGCACGAAAGTATCGGGTACAGCGACTTCGCCTTAAAGCAATTTTTTGAATCTGCTCAAAAGAGCCCTTGGTTTGAAAACACAGTATTTGTGATTACGGCAGACCATACTTTTAAAGCAACTCATAAAACGTATCAAAATTCTAAAGGATTGTACGCCATCCCATTAATTGTTTATGAGCCGGGGCTTAATATACATACAGAAATATCTAAAGTGTGCCAGCAAACAGACATACTGCCCAGCTTAATTGATTACTTGAAACTAGACACAAGCATCGTAAGCTTTGGAAACTCTATATACGACACCACAGGTTTTGCAGTAAATTACCTCAACACTATTTACCAATATTTTGAAAACGACTATTTACTTCAATTTAATGGTACCGAAAGTATAGCTTTGTACCAAGTTAATACAGATGCTTTACTGAGCACAAATCTTTTAACAGACAAAGCTAAAATTGCACTTGAGATGGAAAATAAAGTGAAGGCTATTATTCAGGATTACAATTACAGGATGATTCATAATAAGTTAGAGTTAGATGAGTAAGAAAAGCATCCATTTTATAATTAACCCAATTTCGGGAACTGGAAAGCAATTAGAAATTGAAAAAAAAATTTCTAAATACATTGACAGCTCTCAGTTTGAGCCAAAAACTCATTACACCAAATACAGAGGACATGCCATTGAAATAGCTCGAGATTTGGTGGCTAAAAATGCACATTTAATTATAGCTGTGGGAGGCGACGGAACAGTAAACGAGATTGCCCAAACTATGGTAAACAGCAGCTCAGTGCTGGGCATTATCCCAACAGGCTCTGGTAATGGATTGGCACGCCATTTAAAAATTCCGCAAAATGTTTCTAGGGCATTGGAATTGTTAAACACCCAAAAAAGCAAAGAAATAGACTCTTGCACAGCTAATAATGAGTTTTTTATGAATGTATCTGGAGTTGGATACGACGCTCATATAGCACATTGTTTCGCAAAGGAGCCCAAGCGAGGTCTTCAAACTTACCTAAAATTAATACTCTCTAAATGGTGGTCGTATTCTTTCGAAAGCTACCAAATTACAAGTAACGGTCTTGTTGTTTTTGATGGACAAGCAGCTCAGATAAGCTTTGCAAATACAGCTCAGTTTGGAAATAATGTAGTTATTTCTCCTAATTCTGTAATAGACGATGGTGAGATAGAACTCTGTATTGTAAAACCTTTTAGATTTTACGAGGTCCCTTTTCTATTAGTTGCTCTAGCTGCCAGAAGATTACACCGCTCCAATAAAATGGAACTTATAAAATGCTCTTCGGCAATAATAACTTGTTCAAATACCAAAGTTCATTTAGATGGTGAACCCAGGGAATTTGAACAAACAATAGATTTAAAGGTGCTGCCCAAAAGTATTCGGATAATTTCGGCTTAGATGGTTATAGGTCGTTTAAGTGGCTGCTAATAATTGTGAATTCCCAATACATTGATTAAATTTGCTTTAAAATACAAACGATGACTACTTTTAAAAACATACCCAGTATAGATTTAGCTGATTTTACAAAAGGCGACGATAAATTAAAAAATGCATTTGTAAAGCAAATAGGTGAAGCGTATGAAAATATAGGTTTCGTTGCGATTAAAAACCACGGTTTAAGTGCAGAACTCAGCGCTTTATTGTATGCTCAAGTTCAACAATTTTTCGAGTTGACTGTTCCACAAAAAGAACAATACGAAATAGAAGGATTAGGCGGCCAAAGAGGTTATGTTTCTTTTGGTAAAGAACATGCCAAAAACAAAAATGAAGGCGACTTAAAAGAGTTTTGGCATTTTGGTCAAACCGTTATTGATAAGGATCCTATTGAAAAAGAATACCCAGAAAATGTTACTGTGGCAGAACTGCCCGTTTTTAATTCAGTAGGTGTAGAGGTGTATCAAACCTTAGAAGCTGCAGGTAAAGAAATACTTAGAGCTATAGCCCTTTACTTAAATTTAGACGAGCATTATTTTGACGCTAAAATTCACAACGGTAACAGCATTCTCAGACCCATTCATTACCCTCCAATAACCTCTGCTCCTAAAGATGCTGTTAGAGCAGCGGAGCATGAAGACATCAATCTAATTACCTTACTTATAGGTGCATCTGCAGATGGTTTACAAGTATTAAATAAAAATGGAGATTGGATTTCTGTAACGGCTTTACCAGAACAAATAGTGGTTAATGTTGGCGATATGCTGCAACGATTAACCAACAACAAACTAAAATCTACCACGCACAGAGTTGTAAACCCACCCAAGGATAAATGGGGAACCTCTCGTTTTTCAATTCCTTTTTTCTTACACCCTCGCTCCGAAGTTTCCTTGGACTGTTTAGATTCATGTGTATCAGAATCAAACCCTAAATTGTACCCGGAAATTACTGCTGGAGCCTATTTAGAAAAAAGAATTAAAGCGCTTGGTTTAAAGTAATCTGTTCTCAAATTTTATTAAAACGAAAAGTTCTTAGTTCTTAGATACTCACACACTTTTTTTTCTCCATTTTTAAGCAGGTATAAATTCCAATATTTGAATTTAGTATGGCTTAGAGTTTTACTATATTTGACCGAAATTTCAATAAATGAAAGATTTACTACATAAGTACGAAAATAAAGAGGCTGAAATTGTATTCGAATGGAACGATTCTGAAACAGAAGCTCAAGGTTGGGTAGTTATTAACTCTCTCAGAGGAGGTGCTGCTGGAGGTGGTACTCGCATGCGCGTTGGTTTAGACAAACACGAGGTGCTTTCTTTAGCTAAAACAATGGAGGTTAAATTTACGGTTTCTGGACCTGCCATTGGTGGGGCTAAATCGGGTATAAATTTTGATCCGAACGATCCTCGAAAAAAAGGGGTGCTAAAGCGCTGGTTTAAAGCCGTTGCACCTTTACTAAAAAACTATTACGGTACTGGCGGAGACTTAAATGTAGATGAGATTCACGAAGTAATTCCGATGACAAGAGATCTGGGCGTTTTACATCCGCAAGAAGGTGTGTTTAATGGACATTTTAATCCTAGTGAAGCGGAAAAAGACTTAGCCATAAACCAATTACAAGTAGGGGTTTTACTCCCGGTAAAAAATCCAAGTCTAACGCCCGATGTTTCTGGTACATATACTGTAGCAGATATGATTACGGGTTATGGAGTTTCTGAAGCCGTAAATCATTACTACACTACCTACGGTGGCTCTATAAAAGGCAAACGCGTAATTATTCAGGGCTGGGGTAATGTAGGTGCAGCAGCAGCTTATTACCAGGCTCAACTAGGAGCCGTAGTGGTTGGAGTTATAGATAGAGTTGGTGGTTTACTAAAACCAGAAGGATTTACTTTTGAAGAAATTAAGGCGCTTTTCTTAAAGAAAGATGGCAATTTTTTGAACGCAGACAACATGCTTTCTTTTGAAGAAGTAAACGGAAGAATCTGGTCTGTAGGAGCTGAGATATTTATTCCTGCCGCAGCCTCCAGACTTATTACAAAAGCTCAGGTAGACATTATGAAAGCCAAAGGATTAGAAGTGATTTCTTGTGGTGCAAATGTTCCTTTTGCTGATCAGGCCATTTTCTTTGGTCCCGTTGGTGAGTATACCGATAGTCAAGTTTCGGTGCTGCCCGATTTTATTGCCAATTGCGGAATGGCTCGAGTATTTGCTTATCTGATGCAAGCAAATGCAGAAGTAAGCGATCGTGCTATTTTTGAGGACACCTCAAAAACAATTGCTGATGCTATTACGAAGGCCCACGCCGCTAATAGCTCCAAAACTCAGATTGCTAAAACAGCTTTCGAAATAGCCCTAAACGAACTAATTTAATTTTTTAAAATCACTCAAAACACAAAGCCATGTTTGTAACCTTAATGATTGTTGTATTTGTACTCGGCTATGCCGCCATTGCATTAGAGCATCCTATAAAAATTGACAAAGCAGCTTCCGCTTTAATTACCGGCGTTTTAGTATGGACACTACTCGTTTTAACGGGGGCCGATAGCCACTATATAGAAGAAGAGTTACTGCATCACTTAAGTGAAATTTCGAGCATACTATTTTTCCTTTTGGGAGCTATGACTATTGTGGAATTAGTAGATGCTCACGAAGGTTTTGCTATTATTACCGATAAAATTACGACCACTAAAAAAGTAAAGTTGTTATGGATTATTAGTGTACTAACCTTCTTTTTCTCTGCCGCACTAGACAATTTAACAACCTCAATTGTTATGATATCTCTTTTGAGAAAGTTAATAGACGACAAATACGATCGTTGGTTTTTTGCAGGTATTGTAGTTGTTGCTGCCAACGCTGGTGGAGCCTGGTCTCCAATTGGCGACGTTACAACCACTATGTTGTGGATTGGCGGCCAGTTGAGTACGTCTACCATAATCACCACTTTATTTATTCCGAGTTTGGTAGCCATGGTTGTGCCTTTATTGGTGCTAACCTTTACCATGAAGGGAAATATTACTCGACCTATACGAGCTGAAGGTCTAGAGCATTATGTGAATCCTACCACTGTCTTTGAACGGAATTTAGTTTTCTTTTTGGGAGTTGCAGGTTTATTATTTGTTCCTGTTTTTAAAACAATTACACATTTACCTCCTTTTATGGGAATGATGTTAAGTTTAGGGGTTTTATGGGCTGTTACTGAGCTGCTTCATAGTTCTAAGAATAAAGAAGTTAAATCTGAGCTTTCTGTTATAGGTGTATTGCGTAAAGTAGACACTGCAAGTGTTTTATTTTTCTTAGGTATTCTCTTAGCGGTTGCTGGTTTACAATCAGCAGATCTTTTAAAAGTTATGGCAGACAGTTTAAACAAACTATTCGATGGAAATATTTACGCCATTAATATTGTTATAGGCTTGCTTTCTTCTATAGTAGATAATGTTCCTTTGGTAGCCGGATCTATGGGTATGTATGAAATAGCAGAAACAGGTTCTTTTGCAAAAGACGGTGTGTTTTGGCAGTTTTTAGCCTTTTGTGCAGGTACAGGCGGAAGTGCTTTAATTATTGGCTCTGCAGCCGGTGTTGCTGTAATGGGCTTAGAAAAAATAGATTTTGTTTGGTATCTTAAAAAGATCTCTATTTTAGCTCTTATAGGTTACTTTGCTGGTGCAGGTACTTACATCTTAATGCAATCTTTTTAAATAACTACGTTATCTACAGAACTAATACCTAAGCCCATGAATACGATTTTATTTCAAATTCCTTTAACGGTAGATTCTTTAGGAGTCAATTCTTCTCTTCCAGACGAAGCGGTAGAAAAAACACTTTCTATTATAGATCTTATCACCAGTGGTGGTTTAGGTGGGCAGTTAATTATGTCTACTTTAGGACTCCTATCCATTTTAACTGTTTATTTGTTTGTGGAGCGTTTCCAAATTCTAAAAAACGCGAATAAGGTGGATGTTCAATTTATGAACAAAGTAAAAGACTACCTATCTGATTCTAAAGAAGCCTCTGTACTTGCTTTGTGCGAAAGAACTTCTTCTCCAGTAGCTCAAATTATAGCTAAGGGTACGCTGTGTAAAAATGGAAGTCCAAAAGACATACAAGATGCCATGGAACGACAGGGAAATTTAGAGGTGTATAAATTAGAACACAATTTAGCCTCGCTTGCAACCATTGCCGGTGCAGCTCCAATGATTGGTTTTTTAGGTACGGTAATAGGAATGATTTTAGCCTTTCATGAAATGGCCAGTGCAGGCGGACAAATAGATGTAGAGATGCTTTCTAAAGGTATTTATACCGCAATGACCACAACTGTAGCCGGTTTAATTGTTGGAATATCAGCTTTTTTAGCCTACAATAACCTAGTCGTTAAAGTAACCAATGCAACTTTTAAAATGGAAGAGGCAACGGCAAACTTTTTAGATGTTATCACCAAATCTAAATAAGATGGCTTTAAAATCTAGAAATAAGGTAAGTGCGGTTTTTAGCATGTCATCCATGACGGACATCGTTTTTTTGTTGTTGATTTTCTTTATGCTTACTTCAACTTTAGTTACCACCAATGCATTGGATTTAGTGCTGCCAAACAGCACCGCTCAAACGGTGAAAAAGCAAAGAGTTTCGGTTTCGATAAACGAAAACTTAGAATATTATATAGACAAGGAACTTGTGGAGCTTAAATACATAGAAGCTCAATTAGTTGAAAAACTTGCGGGACAAGAGGAGCAAGTACTTGTTTTAAGGGTAGACAAAACGGTTGCGATAGAGCATGCCGTAGAGGTAATGGACATTGCGTATAGAAATAAGTTTAAAATTGTATTGGCCACCCAACAGAAAAAATGAGTTTTTTTAAAAACAAACAAAAACGAACCGCTGCACTTGGAACATTCCTGGTGCATGTAGTCTTGTTGTTTGTTTTTTATTCCTTCGGATTAAAATACATGGATCCAAAAGTAGAGGAGGGGATTGCAATAGAATTTGGTTACGTAGAAAACGGTATGGGCGAGGAAGTTGCCCAAACTGAAGAAGTTGTTACAGCGGTTTTAGAGCAGGTTAAAACAACCCAAGAGGCTACCACAGAAGAGCTCAATGAAATTACCGAAGAGGTATTGACACAAGAAACAGAAGAAGCGCCCTCCATAACCAAGAAACCCGAATCGGAAAAAAAGCAAGATAAAAAACCCGATGTAAAAGAGGAAGAAAAGCCAAAAGCCAGCGACGAACTACAACAAGCACTTTCGAGCTTATTTCAAAGCAGTAGCAATACACAAGCCGGAACTAGCGATACGCTTGGCATGCAAGGCAATGTATCTGGAAGCCTTGAGGGTGAAGCCACAGCCGTGGGTGGAGATGGGAATTCTTCTGACGGATACGAGCTGGGCGATAGAAAAGCCATAAGAAAGCCAAAACCTACGTACTCGTGTAACGAAACAGGTACTGTTGTTATTAGGGTTTGGGTAAACAACGAAGGGTATACGTATAAGGCAGAATTGGACTTAAAAAACACAACAGACACTTCACCTTGTTTGGTTAGAGAAGCTAAAACAGCTGCCCTTAAAACCACCTGGTTTGCAGACACCAGTGTAGAGCCCATTCAAATAGGAAGTATTACTTACAACTTTAGAAAGCAATAATATTCGTTTAGTGTTTATTGCCTTTAATTATTTTCCGAGCACATGACGTATCAAGAAACATTAGATTGGTTGTTTCATCAATTGGCCTCATTTCAACGTGTTGGAAAATCTGCTTACAATAATGATTTAGGAAACATTACGGCCCTTTGTGCTGCTCTTAATCAGCCACAGCTTCAATTCAAATCTATCCACATTGCCGGCACCAATGGCAAGGGATCTACCAGTCATCTACTGGCTTCTGTTTTACAAGAACAGGGCTATAAGGTGGGCTTATATACCTCACCTCATTTAGTAGATTTTAGAGAGCGTGTAAGAATTAACGGCCTTATGATTTCTGAAAATGAAGTGGTAGATTTTGTGAGGTCTGGAAAAGACACCTTTTCTAAAATGGGTGTTTCCTTTTTTGAAATGACTACTGCTTTGGCCTTCAGTTGTTTTGCGAAACACAAGGTAGACATTGCAGTTATAGAAACAGGTTTGGGCGGTAGGTTAGACGCCACAAACATTGTACATCCAGAATTGGCTATCATTACCAACGTAGCCTTAGATCATCAAAATTTATTGGGAAACACCTTACAAGAAATCGCCTTAGAGAAGGCCGGAATTATTAAGCAAAATACCCCCGTTGTTTTAGGTGCCACCACTAAAGAGGTTGTAGCAATCATTCGTACGGTTTCTAAAAATAAAAACGCGCACTTAAACACTGCGCCAGTTACATCTGCTTATACAAGCCAACTAAAAGGGCTTTGCCAGCAAGAAAACACAGCTACCGTAGTAGAAGCAGTAAAAGAGTTAAGAGCGCTTAACTGGCCTATTTCTGAGGATGCACTTGTAGACGGATTAAGCAATGTGCTTTCTTCTACCAATATAAGAGGTAGGTGGGAGCAACTAGCCAGTTCGCCAAAAGTTATTTGCGATACAGGACATAACATTCACGCCATGAAATCTATTGTAGCGCAGCTAAAAAAAGAATCCTTTAAAAATTTATGGTTTGTGTTAGGAATGCTTGCAGATAAAGACGTAAACGGCATTTTAGCGCTTTTACCAAAAGCAGCTTCTTATGTTTTTTGTCAAGCAGACATCCCCAGAGCACTTCCGGCAGAAGACTTGGCCGAAAAAGCAGCCTCATATTCATTAAAAGGCATTGTGGTAACAAAGCCAGTAGAGGCCTTGAAAAGGGCGCAAGAGCTTGCAAATGAGAATGATTTGATTTTTGTGGGTGGCAGTACCTTCGTGGTAGCAGAAATTCTTTGATCTTCTGCTAAATTATTGACGAGTTTGTTTGTGCTAGTATAAAAAGGATTTCTATATTTGCACTCGCTGAAAGAGAAATTCGGTAAAGTTCTTTTAAAAAGTTTAGGGCAATTAGCTCAGTTGGTTCAGAGCACCTCGTTTACACCGAGGGGGTCGGGGGTTCGAATCCCTCATTGCCCACAACCTATTCTTTATTTTATTGACATCCCATTTGGGGCAATTAGCTCAGTTGGTTCAGAGCACCTCGTTTACACCGAGGGGGTCGGGGGTTCGAATCCCTCATTGCCCACCATACAAACCTTTACGATTTTCGTAAAGGTTTTTTTGTGCCTACTATTTTAGTCTACTAATTACATTCGTTTTTTTTAACTGTTTTACAGATTTATGTAATGGAGCAAACTATCTAATAGCTCAATATTTAAGCTAAATTTTTAAAAATTACCCGATTAAATATATTAAGCTGGTTTATTTAAATAAATCAAAACTTAATTAGTAATTTACTTATGTATTTTACTATATTTAGTGTCTTGCATTTTTATTCTTTATCAAATTTGAATTGACTAAACAAAGAGTATTAGAAATAAAAGGTTACATAGCTAATTTGACACTAGACATTTAATGGAACAGGAGTCCATACCAATAATTGAACTAATCGGATTGATTCTTTTTTTAGGCTCTATCACTTTTTTAATTGGCGCATTGTTCCAAACTTACATTCTTTGGAAGAATAAAAAATCAATATTGACAAGCTTAGTCGTAATCCTTCTGACTAGAATATTGAGCGTAATTAGTACATATTTCATTTGGGCATTTTGGCAATTACCTATTGATGTCATGTTTTTGTTTTTCTGTTTACCAGCAGTTTTACCAGAATTGATACTATGTCCATTAATATTGAAAGTATTTGCTAACGATATAATTAAGATAAAAAAGCCAGTGCAAAACATTGGCTATAAGTAATGCGGGTTTTCTGCTAATCGAAAAGACAGTGCATTTAATAAAATCTGCCAAATCTTTAGATTTGGCTTTATAAAGAAAAAGATAAAATTTTGGCTCATTGCTTAATCGGAAATTAATCGCTTCTAATTCCCGGACTAATCTGTAAGCCTTTTGGTGTTTAAGGGTAAGAAGTGTTTATTTAGGCATTTCAGCTAAATGAATACCGTCTTTTTTTATGGTAATCATTTTGTCTTTGTACAGGTTTCCAATAGCCTTTTTAAACACTTTTTTACTCATCTCTAACTCATCGTAAATTAATTCGGGAGCAGATTTATCATTCAGGGGTAAAAACCCATTAGAGTCGTGCAATGCTTCAATTATTTGAGATCGAGCATCTTTTACTTCAGCCATTCCTTGTTTTTTTAGGGTAATATCAATTTTATTGTCTTCTAGTCTTATTCCTTTAACGTAGCCAATTGTTTTTTGGCCTTCTTCCAGGTTTTGAAATATTTCGTTGTGAAATATCAAACCCCAAAACTTATTGTTTACAATTACGCGAACTCCTAAGTCCGTTTCATCGCAAATAAGTAAATCCACCTCTTGCTCTAATTCTAGGTCTTCGGCTTCGTTTTGTAAAAACCTATGCACTTTTGCGGTAGCTGCAATTCGGTCTGTTTGCTCATCTAAATAGGCGTAAACTAAATAAAAACCATTGTCTACCATTAAGGACCTTTGCTGCGAAAGGGGCACAAACAAATCTTTTGGCAAACCCCAATCTAAAAACGCTCCGTAAGACTCTACTTTATTTACATTTAAATAGGAAAATTCGCCCACTCTAATGTACGGATCTAAGCGCGTAGCAATAATTCGATCTTCGGAGTCTCGGTATACAAAAACATCCATAAAATCGCCTACTTCAACTCCCGAAGGCACGTAGCGTTTGGGTAGTAAAATACCATTGTAATTCCGATCTTCAGTATCTAAAAAAAGTCCAATCTCGGTACTTCTTAATACTTCTAGATTTACATTCTTTCCAATTAAACTCATCTTGTAAATACCCACTCTTTATCGGTAGACAACGTCTCGCTGTAAGCGTAACCACCACTATTAAAATTCTTCAGTTCGTTCACATCACTTATCCGATTCTGAACCATGAAACGCACCATCATTCCTCGAGCTTTTTTTGCAAAAAAGCTGATTACTTTGAGTACGCCATTTTTTTCGTCCTTAAACACAGGCGTAATTACATTTGCCTTTAATGTTTTTTTATCTACGGCTTTAAAATATTCGTTAGAGGCCAAGTTTACTATTAAATCTTGTTCTCTAGTATTGAGTTCGCCCGTAATTTTTGTTCCCCAAAATTCGTAGAGATTCTTCCCTTTCTTAGTAGCTAATTTAGTTCCCATTTCTAATCGATAGGCTTGCATTAAATCCAGTGGTTTTAATAAACCGTACAAGCCAGATAGTATACTCACTTTGCTTTGAGTAAACTCTATTTCAGCTTCCGATAAAGTATCTGCATCCAAACCGGTATAAACATCTCCCTTAAAGGCAAAAATTGCCTGCTTAGCATTAGACAAGTCAAAAGGAATTGCCCAGCTTTCGAAACGGTTTGCATTTAGCTCGGCTATTTTAGCACTCACACTCATTAGGTTTTGAAGGTCTGTAGCTTTAAGCTTTTTTAAATGGCTTACGAGTTCTTTCGATTGTTTTTGAAAAGGCGGCAATGAATAGTTAGCAACAACGTTTGTGCTATCCATACTCAAAGTTTTAGCAGGTGAGATAAGTAAATGCATTCAATTTAATTTTGAACAAAAGTACAATTTCATTTCTTAGGCTTTTAGTACATTATCTTGTTTATATTTGCTTAAAATAAAAATAGAAGCATGAAATTAAAAAACATACTATATTTACTAGCCATTCTACTTGTTTCTTGTACAGGAACTAAAAAAATGACCAAAAAAGCCTTGGCATTCGAAGAACAAGGAATGTACAACGAAGCTGCCAATTATTTTTTTGATGCCTTAAAACGTAAGAGTTCCAATACAGATGCTGCTATGGGTTTAAAGCGCACCGGACAATTGGTTTTAGACGATGTTTTGGCCAATTTTTTTAAAGCTCATACTTCAAAAGAGTACAAGTCGTCTGTGTACACTTATTTAAAAGCAGTAAACTGGAAAGCTGATGCCGCTGTGTACAAAGTTAATTTAGAGATACCGAATTATTATGTAGACTACTACAACGAAGATTTGGGCTTTTATTTAACCAATATTTACGATAAGGCTTTGTCTTTTTTAGACAAGGAAGATTTTGATAAGGGATTGAGTTTCTTAGACGAGATTTTACGTTTAAACCCTACTTATAAAGACGTTGCAGAATTAAAAACATACGCCCGCTTAGAACCCATTTACCGCAAGGGCACTTTAGCATTGGAAAATAAAAAGTTTAGAAAAGCGTATTATTTATTTGCTAAAACAATTGCTTACAAAGACAGCGAAGAGTTGAAGGCATATGCACTAAAAGAGGCACAATACCCAATAGCTATGTTGCCCTTCGAAAACGCAACATCTTCGGTAAATACCCATAAATCTTTCGAGTCGCAGTTTTTAAATTTGTTCATCAATAAAAAAAACCCTTTTATTAAAATTATAGATCGGGTACATATTGAGACTGTTTTGAGCGAGCAAGAATTGGGCTTGAGCGGCTTGGTAGATTCTCAAACCGCTGCCAGAGCAGGAGATTTGTTTGGAGCTAAGGCTTTATTAGTAGGAAGATTGGTGAGCTTAGATGCTAAATACAACAAACCTAAAGCGGTAAAAAAGAAAGGCTGGGAATCTTTTAAACAAAAAAAATTCAATGCAGCCACCAAGGAGTATGATTTAATTACCAAGTACACCAAGGTAAAATACAATGAGTTTGAAGGAAGTGTATACGTTAATTTAACCATAGAGTACAAGCTTATTTCTACCGAAACTGGCGAAATTTTAGCCACCAATTTAATCTCCGATAAAAGAAAAGATTCTGTAAAATATATAGAATACGAGGGCAATACAAAAAATCTATTTTCCGGTTCCTGGGTTAGCAAACAAGAGGCCAGCGAGTCTGATCATAGAAACACTAGTTACAACGATCGAAAAAAGATTCAGAACCTCTTAAAAGCGAATAAAAACCTACGAACTAAAGAGGACTTACAAAGCGTAGCTTTAAAGAACGTAAGTACAAAAGCGGTTGCTGAAATAAACAAATACAATCCAGAATAGAACTAATGAAGCGTATTATTTTATTAAGTTGTTTGGCGGTTTTGTTTGCTTGTACTGGCAGCAAAGAAGTTTCGAGTCCTGAGCCTGTTTACCCAAATTGGGTTTCTAACCGGCCTTTTTCTAGCGATTTTTACATAGGAATTGCAAAAGCATTAAAATCAAATCCCGATTATCAGGCTTTAGCAAAACAAAATGCATTGGCAGATTTAAGCAGCGAGATTTCGGTTAAGTTGAGTTCCGAATCTATATTTCATCAAATAGACAAAGGCGATACTTACCGAGAGGAGTACCAAGCTCTTATTCAGGTAGAAAGCAATAAAAAATTAGAAGGCTATACCAGCGTAGCCTCTTGGGAAAGCGATACAGAATATTGGACCTATTATCAATTATCGAAAGTAGAGTGGAAGCGCATACGCGCTCAGCGTAAACAAAAAGCGTTAGAACAAGCCTACGGTTATTATGTTTTAGCACTTGATCATGCAAAAGAGAATCGAACAGTTCCATCTATAAATAATGCCATTAAAGCACTCGATGCTTTAAGAATGTATCTGGACGAACCCTTAAAACATCCGGACTTAGAAGCTCCCTTAGATGCGCTTTGTTTTGAGTTTTTAGCGCAAGCACAGGCATCCATTTCTTTTGAAGTAAAGCAGGGTGTTCAGCATCAAGAGCGAATTTTGATGGGAAACAATGGACGGGTGAATTCATTTGAAGTATTCGTTCAAAAACCAAACCTTCCATTTAAAGTGCGCTCAACTTTTAAAAATGCTCCAGAACATACAAACTCCAACGAAAACGGTTTTTTACAAATTGAAACCAGCGGTGCCGATGTGTATCGAAAAGATCATTTTGTTCAATTCACCTTCGATTGGGAAGGTGTTTTAAGAGATGCGAATGCTTCTAATTGGTTGCGCACTCTTCTAGATTTTCCTGAAAAATCTTTTAAAATTACCCTAACTGCATTAATGCCAAAAATTGCCATTACTTCTACTGAATTGAATTTGGGAGAAGCGCTTTCGCAAAAAATTCTTCTCCATCAAACTTCTAATTTTTTAAAGGACAAGGGTTTTGATATTGTAGAAGATGCTGAGGCCGATTACCTTATTTTTATTGAGGCAAATACGCATAGAGGTTTAACAAACAACCGAATGCATACAGCCATATTGCAATACGAGTTTGAAGTGAAAAACAAGCAACAAAAGCTTGTCTATAAAAGACAAGAAATGGAACTGAAAGGCGTTCAGGCTAGTTTTCCGACCGCTGGAGTAAACGCCTACGAAAGAAGTGTTGATGAGTTTCGCTGGGATGTATTAAGAGGCTTTTTAAAATATTTAGAAGGCAAATGATTTTATGTTTTTAACTCCTTTCTCCTAGTATGCTTTTGTTGTTTTGTATTTTGTAATGGAATTAGTATTTTGATTTTTTTTTTGAATAAGATATTTATATATTCGCTCGAAACAGACAAATTCGCCCTATGAATACACTTAGCAAAATGACCATCGTATTGTTTTTTTTAACTCAGTTTTTAACAGCTCAGGAACAAAGTGCAGCTAAAAAATCTAGCATTAACGTATCGTTTGGTCTCAGTATACCTTTTAATCTAAATTTAAATTACGAGCACCTGCTTTCAAATGCTTCTTATGCTTCTATAGGAGCTGGTAAGTTTCTAACTATGGGTGGCGCTGCAAACCATATCGACTTCACTCATTTTTTCTTAAAAGGAAAAAATGGACATTATTTGGAATACGGTTACGGCTTATTATTTATAGACCCTTTTTCCGATTTTGGCTTGTTGCCCAATGCAAGAATTGGTTATAGAAAAACATCCACTTCAAATTCAAGGTATTTTAGACTTGGCTTTTCTATATCAGAAGGCATCTATTTTGGTAGAGGGCTTTCCTTTTAGGTAGAGCGAATATAGTATGAGTGCTTAGTAGAGTGATGATGTTTAAAGCTCCTTCATCAATACTTTGTAGAGTTTTACCATTTCGTTAATGTCCTGTTTATTAACTTTTTCGTCTGGAGTATGAACATGATCCTCAGGAGCTCCAACAAAGCACCAATCAAAAGGGTAGGGCGATTTTTGCAAAGCATTTCCATCGGAACCTCCAGCATCTTCTACTTCTAATTGAAACTTAATGGCGTTTTGTTTTGCAATGTTTACAATTTTACGGACATAAGATTTACGAGGAATCCCAGAGTCTCGTAAGGAAATAGCCACTCCATTTCCATGAGGAACACCCTCGGTTACCCAAGTAATGTCTGAAATTAAAGCCTGACGAACGCCCCATTTTTCGTAAATATGTTTCCCTAAATACCCAACTGAGCCTCCACCGGTTTCTTCCCAACAAGAAAAAACCAAGACCCCATTTTCTAGATTTTCCGCTACTTTTAAAGCATTCCACATACCCAATCGATTGTCCATATAGCAGTTTTGAATGTACTGCGCATCCTCCCGCCAATTTGGTTTAAAAGTTAAATTGGTACCTCTATCAATATCTCTGTCTAGTTTGTAAGAAAGGGCTTTTGTGGTGCTGTCTACCACTAATTCTGTTTCTATGGTACCTTTGGAGTCTTCTCCCACAAGTTTAATTCCTGAAATTAGGCGCGGGCCACCAAGTTTTACTAGTTCTTTTCCGTAACGAACTGTAAAACCAATAGAGTCTAAATGTGCAAAAATGGCTGTTCTGGGTGTACCAAATTTTAGAAGTAAGCAATCTTGAAACTCGTCTCCATAAATTAATTCTGGCTGAACTTTCCAGTGGGCTTTATTTTTTTGTACATAATCAATAACAAAATCTCTTAAGAGCGCTTCGTCTCCAGCAGGAGCTTGTATTGCTTGCATTTCTTTTAGTAATGAATAATCCATGCTTGTATGCTTAAGTTAGTGTTAAGAATAATTTTTTAATGCGCTTGTTTTACTTTAGGTTTCCACTACTTGAATACGAATGTTTTTTAAACCTGTAAATTTTTCTATAGCCTTTGGGCCTTCTTTTTTACGAATTGAAAATACAATTTTACAATCCATTTCCATTTTCTGACTGGTAATCTCTACGCCCAAATCTTTTATAAATCGCATTACGGTATTCATTTCTGGATAACCAAAGCTAAGTTCAAATTCAAGGTCTATAGTACATTCAATAATTTCCGCGTTGTTTAAGGCCTCAAAAGCAGCTGTTTTATAGGCATTCATCATGCCTCCAACGCCAAGTTTGGTTCCACCAAAATACCGCACCACTACCACAGCCACATTCGTTAATTCTTTTGCATCTATTTGGCCTAGTATTGGCTTTCCTGCAGCATTTGTAGGTTCACCATCGTCGTTTGCTCTGTAAACCGAATAATCTTGCTTAAAACGGTAGGCATAACAATGATGCCTTGCAGTGTGGTGTTCCTTTTTTAAAGCTTCTATTTTTGTTTTGAGTTCTTGCTCGGTTGTAATAGGATACGCGTAGCCATAAAACTTCGATCCACGGTCTTTAAAAAATCCCTCGGAAGCTTTTGCTATCGTTTTGTATGCATCTTTTATTTCGCTCAAATTAAGAAATTGAAATTAACACAATTGAGACCATGGCAATTACAATTCCGACCCAATTGATTTTTGATAAGCGCTCTTTAAAAAACAGGCTTGCAAATATAGCGGATGTGGCTACAATTCCTACATTATTAATAGGAAATACAAAGGTGCTTTCTGGAAAATGGTTTAAGCATTTCAAGAAAAAAACGATCGAAAATACGTTAGGTATCCCCAGACCGATTCCGGCAATAATATTTTTTAATTTAATCTTCTCAACAGTAAAATGCCTAAAAATTAAAATGGGCAAGCCTATTAATCCAGCTATAGTGTAAAGCATGGAACTAAAATTTAATTCCAGTCCTTTGTCTACCAAATCGAAGGTTTCTAAGCTGTAAATTAGTACAATATCGAGTATTCCCGATCCAAAGAATAGAATGATTGGGATACTAAATAAAAGAGGACTGATAGCTTCTCTTTTTGCCTCCTTTTTTGAGGTAAAATATACTGATACTAAGGCCAGCAGAATTCCAACGATTTTATAGGCATTCATTGTATCGTTGTAATACCAATAGCCAAACAATACCGGAATACAGAGTGATATTTTTGTTGCTACAGAAGTAATTGCAATACCTACTTTTTGAGCAGAATAGGCAATAACATTAAACATGCTAATAAAAAGTATTCCAATTAACAGGGTAGAGGGAAACCAAACTTCTGAAGTTATTTGTGCAATATTTAAGGGCTCGCCAACAACGAAAAAACATATTAATCCGGCTGTAATGTAATTAAACACAATCGCCTGGAAATTGTCCACTTCAAAACGTTCAAATAGTTTAAATATAAGAACGAGTGCTGTTGTAAAAAGTATGCTGAGTATAAGATAGATCATAAACTAAATAGACTTTTAGATAGGGGTGAAGGTTTTTTATTCTACGATTTTAAATCTTTAGACAAAAAACGTAAAAGCTGTGGACGAAATTAATAGTTCTTGTACCAATTCAATACATCCTTCGAAATTTTTTCTGTTTTTATGGGTTTAGCGTTTAGTCTAGGGGCTGCAATTCCGTTAATAAGTCTTTTTTCTCCTTTAAACACTCTGGCCTCGTCCCATAAGTTTTGCTCAATAAAAGATTGCAATGTTTTTTGGCCACCTTCAATAATTATCGAGTGAATGTTTCTTTTGTAGAGTTCCTGCATTATTTCTGTTGGAACAGATTTGAATTGGATATTTTGGATTGTTTCAGTGTCTGCCGCAACAGAGTCTTGTTTTTTTTTGAAAACCAAGGTTTTGGCTTTTGCATTAAAGACTTTTAAACTGTTAGGTAGTTTCAAAAACGGATCAATTACAATTCGTAAAGGTTGATGGCCATCCCACAAACGAGCGGTCAGTTCTGGATTGTCTTGTTCTGCTGTATTTCTGCCCACTAAAATAGCTTCTTCTTCTGTACGCCATTTATGCACAAGTTTTTTTGATTCTTGACTTGTTATCCAAAATGGTTTTCCTTTTTGTTGATGTAAAGCAGCCATAAAGCCATCCTGAGTTTCTGCCCACTTTAAAATTATGTAAGGTCTTTGTTTGGTGTGAAATGTAAAAAAACGCTTGTGAGAGTTTTTACAATCCTCTTCCAAAACTCCAAGGATAACTTCTATACCTGCATTTCTCATTAAGTCAATTCCCTTTCCAGAAACTTCAGAAAAGGGGTCTATACAACCTACCACTACCTTTGGTATTTTATGTTTTAGTATAAGGGCTGCACAAGCAGGTGTTTTACCGATATGTGCACAGGGCTCTAAGCTCACATACAAGGTTGCTTCTTTAAGTAAGGCTTTGTTTTTTACAGATGCTACTGCATGGACTTCGGCATGAGCTTCTCCAGCTTTCTGATGCCAACCTTCGCCAATGATTTTACCCTGGTGAACAATCACGGATCCTACCATCGGATTAGGATAGGTTTTGCCTAATCCTAAAGCAGCAAGATCGAGACATCTTTTCATGTAAATTTCATCCTTGTCCATAGTTCAAAAATAGACAAAATGCTTTAGTTTTAGGCTATGCAAAAAGTGAAAGATATTCGCGTTTACTTAAAATCGTGCTTAGCAGCTCAATACCCTGATGCTGAGCTTAGAGGTTTTAATAATTGGATACTTGAGTACTTGTTTGGGTTTACCAGCACCGATGCATTATTGAATGCAGATAAGCCCTTGTCTGCTAAAAATAGCTTGGACCTTGAATCCATTATCTCTGAGTTAAAACAAGAGAAACCTATTCAACAAATTTTAGGGTATTCTTGGTTTTATGGCCACAAATTTTTAATAAATAAATTTGTCTTAATACCTCGCCCAGAAACCGAAGAGTTGGTGGATTGGATTTTAAAAGATGCACCTAATAAAAAAACAATATTAGATGTAGGTACAGGTTCTGGATGCATTCCTATAACACTTTCTTTAAACAGCACGGCAAAAGTTTCTAGTCTCGATGTTTCCAAAAAAGCTCTTTTGCAAGCTAAAATAAACACCAAAACACTAAAGGCATCGGTTCATTTTATTGAGGCTGATGTTTTGACAATAGACTGTTTAAATCAGCTCGGTTTTTACGACATTATGGTTAGTAATCCACCTTATGTTTTAGAATCTGACAAAAAAATGATGGCGAAAAATGTACTGGATAACGAGCCTCATATTGCATTGTTTGTACCTAACAACGATGCTTTAAAGTTTTACATTGCCATTGCAGATATAGCTTCAAAAAGACTAAATCCTAATGGTTTTTTGTATTTTGAGATACATGAGAATTATGGAGTAGCTACTTTAGAAATGTTAAAAGCTAAAGGATTTACAGCTTTAGAATTGAGAAAGGACCTACAGGGAAAAGATCGAATGGTAAAAGCCGTTTGGAAATCGTAGCTTCGTAAGCTTAGTGAATTTAACAAATTATTAGATAAGATTTAAATGGACGAAAAGTCTAAAATAGAATTGCTTCGGAAAGAATTGGCCGCACACAACCATTCCTATTATTTATTGGACAAACCTACTATTACAGATTTTGAATTTGATCAATTATTGGTACAACTTATTCACTTAGAAAAAGCACATCCTCAATATTTTGATGAAAACTCTCCGAGTCAAAGAGTTGGAGGAACGGTAAACAAAAACTTCGAAACAGTAAAACACAAACGTGCCATGCTTTCTTTAGGAAATACTTATTCCGAAGAAGATTTAAGGGACTTTGACAAACGCGTTCAAAAAACCATAACAGAGACGTATTCTTATGTTTGCGAACTCAAATACGATGGTGTTTCTATAAGCTTGCATTACGAAAATGGAGCGCTAAAACAAGCTTTAACACGCGGAGACGGTTCTCAAGGGGATGATGTGACAGCAAATGTGAGGACCATAAACAGTATTCCTTTGAAATTGCAGGTAAATACTCCTGCAGAGTTTGAAATTCGAGGAGAAATATTTATGCCGCACAAAGGGTTTGAAGATATGAATATGGATAGGGTAGAAGCAGGATACGATGCTTTTGCTAATCCAAGAAATGCTACTTCAGGTACCTTAAAAATGCAAGATTCATCTGTGGTGGCTTCCCGTCCTTTAGACTGTTATTTGTACCATGTTCTTGGAGAACGCTTATCGACTGATTCTCATTTTGAAAAATTACAAGAAGCTAAAAAATGGGGTTTTAAAATTCCTTCAGAATCTAAAAAGTATCCGTCAATAGATGGCGTATTGGAATTTGTTGAACATTGGGAAACCGCACGTAAACACTTACCCTACGATATTGATGGTATTGTTATTAAAGTAGACAGTTCTTTGCAACAAGAAGAGCTCGGTTTTACAGCCAAATCTCCTCGTTGGGCTATTTCGTATAAATTTAAAACAGAACGTGTTAGTACTGTTTTAAGAGAAATAACTTACCAAGTTGGTCGCACAGGTGCTATTACACCCGTAGCAAATTTAAAACCGGTACAATTAGCTGGTACTGTTGTAAAAAGAGCGTCCTTACACAATGCCGATCAAATTGCCAAACTAGATGTTCGCGAGGGAGACACCGTTTTTGTTGAAAAAGGTGGAGAAATTATTCCTAAAATTATTGGAGTTGATCTTAAGGACAGAGACTTGTTTTCCAAGCCTACCACATACATAAGTAACTGCCCAGAATGCGCTACTTTACTTGTTCGAAAAGATGGAGAAGCACAGCATTATTGCTTAAACGATAGAGCTTGCCCACCACAAATTAAAGGAAAAATTGAACATTTCATCAGCCGCAAGGCTATGAATATTGATGGGTTGGGAACTGAAACAATTGATCAATTTTTTAAAGCAGGTTTATTAAATACGATAGCCGATTTATATTCCATAACTAAGCAAGAAATACTCCCTTTAGAGCGTATGGCAGAAAAGTCTGCAAATAAAGCTCTTGCAGGTATAATAGAATCTAAGTCAGTGCCTTTTGAAAGAGTACTTTACGCCTTAGGTATTCGGTACGTAGGAGTTACTGTTGCTAAAAAATTAGCCTACCATTACCAAAACCTAGAGAATTTGCAAAATGCAGATTTTGAAAACTTGATTAAAGTTGATGAGATTGGTGAACGCATAGCGCAGAGTTTAATTCTATGGTTTCAAGATCCTGTAAATGGTAAACTTATTAAGCAGTTAAAAGAAGCTAAGGTTCAATTGCAAATTGATGCCGCCATATTAGCAGACCGCACGCATGTTTTACAAGGACAATCTTTTGTAATTTCTGGTGTGTTTATAAACCACTCTAGAGACGAGCTTAAAAAGTTAATTGAACAGAATGGTGGTAAAAACACCAGTTCTATTTCTAAAAAAACATCCTATCTTGTGGCTGGTAATAATATGGGGCCAAGTAAACGCGAAAAAGCAGAAAGCTTGGCTGTTTCCATAATATCTGAAAATGAATTTATCGACTTATTAAAATGAGTTTACTTACAGACATAAAACATTGGTTTGGGACTTGGATGCTCAAACGCTCAGATTTAGAGGAGCAGAGAGTACATCAAGTTTTTAATTTAACAGGAGCCAATAGAGTTTCTATTTTATTTGATGCTACTGAGACTGAAAACATTCAAACAGTAAAGTCGTTTGTAAATTCTATTTCTAAAGGAAAACAGGCTGTTTCTGTTTTGGGTTATGTCAATAAAAAAGACAAATCTTTTGAGCATATGTCTATTTTACATTTCGATTTTTTCTCTAACGAAGAGCTTAACTGGTATGGAAAACCACAAGGCATGGTGATAGATAATTTTTTAAAAGAAGATTTCGATATTCTAATTGACCTTACCCTTGCCAATTTTTACCCATTAACGTATTTAGCAGTCGCATCTCCATCTAAATTTAAAGTTGGCAGAAGCAGAGCAGATGTTAGCGTGTTTGATTTAACAATTGACCACAAAAAAGACGCAAGTTTAGAAATACTCATTAAAGAAATCACCCATTATTTAAATAGAATTAAGCCTTTATGAAATCAGTATTAATAGGGACAGGAGTTGCCATGGTAACGCCATTTAAGAAAGACAGAAGTATTGACTTTAATGGCCTGGAAAATTTAGTAGAATACTTAATAGACGGTGGCGTAGATTTTTTAGTTTCTATGGGTACCACTGGAGAGAGTGCAGTTTTGTCTCAAAAAGAAAAAGACGAGGTTGTTTCTTTTACAAAGAATAAAGTTAACGGGCGTCTTCCGTTTGTACTTGGCTTAGGAGGTAACAATACTGCTGCAATTGTAGCACAAATAAAGAATACAGATTTTTCGGGTGTTGACGCCATTCTATCTGTTTCTCCTGCTTACAATAAACCTACACAAGAGGGTGTTTATCAGCATTTTAAAGCTATTGCAGAGGCTTGTCCAGTTGGTGTTATTCTTTATAATGTACCTGGCAGAACGAGCTCTAATATGGATGCTCTTACCACGCTTAGATTGGCTAATGATTTTGAAAATATTGTGGCCATAAAGGAAGCTTCCGGAAATATGGAACAAATAATGCATATTTTAAGAGACAAGCCTAAAAACTTTAAAGTCTTGTCTGGTGATGATGCCCTGACTTTACCAATGATTTTAATGGGTGCAGAGGGCGTAATATCGGTACAAGCGATGGCATTGCCAAAGGATTTTTCGGATATGGTTCGTGCCGGTTTAGTAGGAGCTAATGAAAAAGCAAGAGCATTACATTATCCACAATTAGAAATCATAGACCATTTGTTTGCAGAGAGCAATCCTGCGGGAGTTAAAGCCTGCCTAAAAATAAAGGGTATTTGCCAAGAATATGTTAGACTCCCATTGATTGAAATAACCAGAGCTCGTTATAAGCTTCTCGAAAACTTATTAAACTAAAAAGGCTCCGAAAGGAGCCTTTTTAGTTTAAAATAAAGAATAATTAATCACAGGTGTATACTGTTGTTGTTATAGTATAAGTTGGCGAAAACGGATTTAATTGTAAGGAATCAATTTGTGTTGGATTGCTTAAAACACGTTCCAATTGATTGTCACAAATCTTTAGCATGGTTAAAAATGCTTGAGACTGCTGTTGGCCGTTCTCCTCTGTAGTAATTATAGCATCACAAGTCATACAGGTTTCATCGTCTTTATCTTCGCAGGAACATAGGAAGCATAGAGCGAAACACAAAGCCACCATCAATTTTTGCATATTCAGCATATCATTTTATTTAAAGGTTCTACTAGCATTCTGTATTCAATACATTACCTAATATTGTAGGAGTTTACTTATGGACATGAACTAATTATCGTCAAATGATTTTAACTTATCTTCATTTACAATTAGGCCACTTTGAAGTAATTTGTAAAGTTGATTAATAGCATTCTATTGTCGTCACACTGCTGTTACTGTTGTGTATAATTTGTCCGTCGAGTTTGTTTATGGCATCGCCGCAGTACTCTTTATGGCTAACACTTGTAATTAACTCATTTAATGTTGTTGTTGTCGTACATGTTTTACAAATTTCTTCATCTTCTTTATTACATGAAGTAAAGCCAATAAATAGTACTGTAGTTATAAATATTTTTTTCATGTTTTATTTATCAATAGTCATTCTCAGATGTAACAAATACACTTCATCATTTAAATTACAAACAGCATAAATTAATTCAAATTTATTTTCCTGCTTTCTTTTTAAATAGGATAAAAGGCTCCGAAAGGAGCCTTTTATAATTTAAAAAGAATTATTTACTGTTTTGTAATGTTCTTGTTATGATACATGAGATAGAAAACGAACGGCATTGTTAAAACTTTTTAGATTCTCGTTTGTCTATCTCTGCTATAAACCTAGAATCGAAAGTCACACAAATTTTAATGTCTTCATCATTACAGTAAATTAGATGTAAAAGCTAAAGATGCAAAGCCAATATTAATTTTTGCATAATAATACAATTTAGTGACTTTCTTGATCTTTCAATTCAAATCTGTGAATCATTCACATGTTGTTTTTAATTCTATGCCAAATTCTGTTCGCGTTTCTCCATCTATGTCATCTAATTGATCACCACAGTATTCTTTTGGTTCAGATATAATTGTTTATACCCCATTTATTGTTGAAGTTGTTGTGCAATCTTTACAATCTTCTTTACACGAAGTAAATCCAAAGGATAGGATTGCAATTGACATAATTAATTTTTTCATCTTTTTTAATTTTATGATTAGTAGACAAACCTACAAAACACCTTCATTAAATACAAATATGTAGTTTACTGTATTATTTAAATTGTATTTAATCTTTGTTTTAATGAAAAATTGTAAACTGCTTATTTACATCTAAGTACTCAACTTACAAGTTATTAGTGCAATGTTTTTTGTTTTATTTACATATGGTACTACTCACTGAGCTATCATTGTTTGTTACAACTTTGCCTCTCATTTCATCCAAAGCATAGCCACAATATGCTGCCGAGGATGAAGTACCTTGCTCCACACCATCCAAAGTAGTAGTAGTTGTACATGTTTCACAATATTCACCGCACGAAATAAATCCAATGACTAGGAAGGTTAAAACTAGAATTACTTTTTTCATTACTTTTTTGTTTGAGTTTAGATGCCAAATTTACTAAACTCAATCTATAAATACAAATATATAGTTATTACAATGTATAATGTAAGTTTTATTCACGAATTCTATGTAATAATTCATAGAGTTAGAGAGGGAATAATACAATTTATCAAGGTGCTTTTAATAAAGAATAATTTAATACTTTTTTTGGACCTACAGTAGGTAAATACCTAATCAAATTTTGATTCGTATTAAAGATTCTATTTATCCAAGCGATTTAGTAACTACATCGACAATGCCAATAATACCTATTCAAAAAGGTTAAAAAAAACAGTTAAATTGATTGTATTAAATTTAATAAACTTTCTATTTACACTTTGTTTCTGTTTCAGTGTTGTTGTATCCAATCTGTCCATTAACAACACCTGAGGAGTCACCGCAGTATTTAACTTAAAATGAAGGCTCGTACTCTACCATTTGTTGCACTAAATTAATACATATATTACACTCTTCAATAACATCATCATTGCATGATGTAAAGCCATTTAATACAACTAATTTGGTTGTAGTTAAATATTTAGTTTCCCCGTCATTATTCGAAAACAAGATAAATTTACTCAATATCTTTTGGTATTCTTAAGTTGGTTTTAATCATAATTATCTTACAAAACATCTTTTATTCAAATACAAATGCTTTACTTTTTTTATTGCTTTCAAAATAGGAGAAAACTGTCTCATAAGTACTGTAGCTCCTTTAATTTCTTATCAAATATAAAAGGCTCCCTAGGGAGCCTCTGTGTTAATGTTTTTTATAATAATAATTTTAATAACATATTCTTTCTCTCCTCAAATTTCCAACGGTAGTATTTGCGGGTTCTTGTTCTACAATGTCTAAATATTCTCCACAGTACTGCACATCATTGTATAAAGTATCGATATTAGTATCTTTAATATAATAGACTTTATACGTACAATATTTACACTTGTCTTCACAAGCTGACAGGATTAATAGACTAAAAATTATAGCGAGAATAGTTTTTTTCATCATCAACTGTTTTAGTAACATGTAATATAGGTAGTGGATACGATTACATCTTGAGATTCCTCTTCAATAAGAGTGTCTACTGTAAATTCAATATCTATCAGTTCTTGTAATTCTTCTCCACAATATGTCGAGTTTTCTGGCTCTAGCATGCTAAGTTGTTCCTCATTTACAACTACATAACTTGTAAAAGAACAGGTTTTACAATGGTCCTCTACGCAAGAAAACACGAGCGATAGTGAACAGAAAAGAATTCCTTTATAAAATAGTTTCATTTGTGTTGTTTAGATTTTTCGAATATAGGGAATTTATCGATCTTTTTTTCGTGGTCGTCTCCATCGTCTTCTTCTCCAAGGTGCTTTACGTACCATATCCATTTCTAATCCGCTCCTTGGGTAGGCTAAATCTCCATAACAGAATTTTGTACAATAGGTTTCGTCAAAACTTACCGTGTTCTGCGTAAAATCATTAGAGCTGTAAATAATCCAAGGAAGAACCAAGCCATCTCCTTCGTAAAGTAAACCTTCTTGCGCATGAATTTCACCGTTGTATCTGATTACAACTCCATTTTTTGGCTCCGATTTAAAAGAATGATCTCCTCTTCTAACACCCAGCACTAAATGCCCATCGTCTAACTGAAATTCTTTCCAGCCATAATTGCGAAGCTTACCAAATGAAGTAAGTTGAACAATTACTGGAATGCTGTCTCTTTCGTAAATAAATATGGACTCCCAATCGTGTTCGTGGTTTTCCAAATGCGAATTTTCGCCGTAATAGTACCAATATTGATATACATTGTGGCTGTAGGTTTCTGCATAATTAAAATACACGGTTGGCACCTGGTTGTTTGGTCCTCTGTTTTCTAAACCAGTTCTTCCGGTTCCTTTTACTTTGGGGCCGATAACATAAGTTATCATGTTTTCTATGTTGTCCTCTGGGTCAAATTTTTCATCTCCATTAGCGTCTTGATGTGTATTAAAATCGATAGGTATGGGAAAGTTCTTTTCTGAAATTTTTAATAGACCTCCTTCTTGAAACGTTAAGGTAGGCAGGTATTTAAAAGCATCTACAGTTTCATTTCGTCTGTCTTGCCCATTTACACTAGAAAAGGCTGTACTATAAATTAAAATTATGAGCTTAAATTTCTTGTTAAAAAGTTCCATTAAATACGCGGTGTTTTTGTTCTTGAATTTATTAATTTAGGGCTTCAAAATTAACAAGATTTAACATCTATTAACTACTAATTAACCCTGTAAAACGTCTGCAAAATTTAAGTTTGTTTACGTCTTAAAGGCTACAAATATAAACACATTTAAAATGGATAGTATAAACATTAAGGAAATTAACGATAAAATTAAGGACGAGAGTGCTTTTATCGACTTGTTAACTATGGAGGTTAATAAAGTTATTATTGGGCAAGGTGCCATGGTAGAAAGACTACTGATTGGTTTGCTTGGAAACGGACATATTCTTTTAGAAGGTGTGCCTGGTTTGGCCAAAACACTTGCAATTAACACACTTTCTAAGGCTATTGATGGGAACTTTAGTCGTATTCAATTTACGCCCGATCTTTTACCTTCGGATGTAATTGGTACCACAGTTTACAATATGCCAAAAAACGAGTTTAGTATTAAAAAAGGACCTATTTTCGGTAATTTCATTCTGGCAGATGAGATTAATCGCGCTCCAGCAAAAGTACAATCTGCTTTACTAGAGGCCATGCAAGAGCGTCAGGTTACCATTGGTTCAGAAACCTTTGCAATGCAAGAACCTTTTTTGGTTTTAGCTACTCAAAACCCGGTAGAACAAGAAGGAACTTATCCTTTACCCGAGGCTCAGGTAGATCGTTTTATGCTAAAAACAGTTATTGATTATCCGAAACAGGAAGACGAGCGCATTATTATGCGCAACAGTCTTAAAGGTCAATACGAGCTTGTAAAACCCGTGGTAAGCATTGCGCAAATACTTAAAGCACGGGAAGTGGTTAAGACAGTTTATATGGATGAAAAAATTGAGAGTTATATTCTCGACATCATATTTGCTACCCGCTACCCTGAAAGATATGGTTTAGAGAACTTAAGTCCATTAATCTCTTTTGGAGCATCTCCAAGAGGTTCTATCAACTTAGCTACCGCCGCCAAAGTTTATGCTTTTATTAAAAGAAGAGGCTATGTAATACCCGAAGACGTTCGTGCTATTTGTACAGATATTCTTCGTCATAGAATAGGGCTTACTTACGAGGCCGAAGCAGAAGACATAAGCGCAGAAGACATTATTGATCAAATATTAAATAAAGTAGAGGTGCCTTAGTATGGAGACGAAAGAGCTTTTAAAAAAGGTTCGGAAAATCGAAATCAAAACACGTCGATTGTCCAATCATCTTTTTTCTGGAGAATATCATTCGCATTTTAAAGGAAGAGGTATGACCTTTTCTGAAGTACGTAAATACCATCAAGGCGACGATATTAGAGACATAGACTGGAACGTAACAGCCAAGCTTAACGAGCCCCACATAAAGATATTTGAGGAAGAGCGCGAACTTACCATGATGCTAATGGTTGACGTATCTAAGTCCGAATCTTTTGGAACTCGAGTGCAACAAAAAAGAGATCTAATAACGGAGCTCTGTGCTGTTTTATCTTTTTCGGCAATTCAGAACAACGATAAGGTGGGCGTTATCTTTTTTACCGACCAAATAGAGCTGTACATTCCTCCAAAAAAAGGAAAGTCTCACATTCTTAGAATCATTAGAGAGCTCATAGAATTTAAGCCCAAAAGCAAGGGAACCAACCTTTCGGAAGCATTTCGTTTTTTAAGCTCGGTTGTAAAAAAGAAATGTATTGTTTTTGCCCTTTCAGATTTCTTAGATAAAGCGTACGACAAAAATTTAAAAATTGCAGCCAATAAACACGACTTAACTGCCATACGCATTATAGATAGTGCCGAGCAGCATTTACCCAACATTGGTTTAGTACAGCTTTTAGATCCAGAAACCGGCATTGTAAATTGGGTAGATACCAGTTCAAAAACAGTACGGGAGGATTACCAACTTAACTACAATGAATTTGTTGCCAATTTTAAATCGAATTGTCTAAAATCTGGAACCGACTACCTCGATTTACGCGTAGACCAATCGTACACAAAACAACTATTAGAATTCTTTAAAAGAAGATAATTTGAACAAACTCTTATACATATTCCTTTTCTGCTGCTCTACTTTAAGTTTAGCTCAAACGAAAATTGAAGTAAAAGCAGATACGAATTACGCCTTTATTGGAGACGTTATACATCTAAATTTATATGTAGAGTCTAACCAAAAACTTATTTGGCCTGCTCTAGAAGATTTAGTTGAGCCTCTAGAAATTCAAGATTTAGGTAAAGTAGACACCTCCAAAGTGGGTAACTCATTTGTTTACCGCCAGGAGCTAGCTGTACAAAGCTTTGATACCGGACGTTTTAGTATGCCTAGTTTAGCATTTGCTTCGTTACAAGGAGATACTTTTTATTCCGACTCTCTAGCTCTTGCTTTTTTAGGAGTTACTCTGGATACTACAAATGCTGTCTTCGATATTAAAGAACCTCTAGATGTACCCTTTAACTTTGCAGAAGCACAGCCTTATATTTTGATTACTCTTGCCTTACTTCTTCTTATTGTTTTGATTGTATTTTTGGTTAAAAAGTATTGGAAGAAAACGAAGGATGTAGAAGAAAAAATTATTCTTATACCTTGTGAAATTGAAGCCAATGAAGCGTTAAATACCCTACAGGCAAAAGCGTATTTAACAAAAGGCTTGGTAAAAACGCATTATATAGAGTTAACAGAAATAGTGCGTCGTTATTTCGATAGAGAATTCGAAATAGACACGCTGGAGTCTACCACAGATGAGACTTTAGACTTATTAAAACAAGTACATGTTGCACCAACACTGCTAAAACAAATAGGCGAATTATTACGAGAGGCTGACTTAGTTAAATTTGCAAAAAGTACTCCCGACAACAGAACTTCAACTTATCTTATGAGCTTGTCTTTCACCATCGTATCAAATTGTCATCAAATGAAAATGGAGGAAGCTGATGTTTAAAGACACCCTTTTTTTAAATCCGGAATTCTTGTATTTGTTACTCGTAATTCCATTTCTGTTGTTCCTTGAGGTAGGCTTTGTTAAAAAAAGGACTCCAAGTTTACACTGGTCGTCAAGTTTTTTAATTGGAAAGAACACAACTTGGAAACTACTAGTAAAATACCTTATTTGGCTTACCCGATCTGCTGCATTAGCTGCCATTATTTTTGCATTAGCAAGACCTCAAACTACAGAAGTAAGCTCAGAAACCCTAAGTAAAGAAGGAATAGACATCGTTTTAGCAATGGATGTATCTACCAGTATGCTTGCGCAAGATTTTCTACCAAATAGATTAGAGGCTGCAAAACAAGTTGCCATAGAATTTATTGAAGGAAGACCCAACGACCGTTTTGGCTTAGTGGTATACGCAGGCGAAAGCTTTACTCAGTGTCCTCTAACTACAGATCATAAGGTGGTTAAAAACCTTCTTAAGGAAGTAAAAGATGGTTTAATTGAAGACGGAACGGCTATAGGAATGGGCTTAGCTACTTCTGTATCTCGTTTAAAAGAAAGTAAAGCAGAGAGTAAGGTTGTGATCCTGTTAACCGACGGCGAAAACAACTCAGGCTTTATTGATCCTATGACAGCCGTAGAAATCGCACAAGAATCGATGGTGAAAGTTTATACCATAGGAGTAGGCTCTTATGGAACAGCTCCATACCCTACTAAAGATATGTGGAACAGAGATACTCAGGTTAATATAGAGGTGAAAATAGACGAAGAGCTACTCATAAACATTGCCGAGTCTACAGGAGGCATGTACTTTAGAGCAGACAGTAAAAACAAACTCGCTTTAATTTACGAAAAAATTGAATTGCTGGAGAAAACAGAACTAGAAGAACTGAAGTTTTACAACCACGAAGAAAAATTTGAGTTTTTAGCACTAATAGCACTAATATTGCTTTTTGCAGAGTTTGTACTTCAGTATACCGTACTAAAAAATATTGCTTAATGTTTGATTTAGGAAACCCACAATTCCAGTATTTACTCATACTACCCATTGTAGTATTGGTTATGTTTTGGTTTTATAAAACTTGGCGAAAAAGAGCACAAGCAGCTTTTGCCGATGCAGCCCTTCTTGCTCATATCAATCCAAAGTTATCCAACCGAAAAATAGTTTTAAAAGTTGTTTTTCAATTTTTAGGCTTAACAGCTTTAGTTCTCGCGCTCATAAATCCGCGTATTGGAACACGTTTAGAAACCGTAAGCCGTAAAGGTGTGGATGTAGTTTTTGCTGTTGATGTTTCTAAAAGTATGTTAGCAGAAGATGTAGCGCCCAATAGAATTTTAAAGGCAAAACAAATTTTATCTAAAGCCATTGATGAGCTGGTGAACGATAGAATTGGGATAATTGTATACGCAGGAAAAGCCTATGCACAATTACCTTTAACAACTGATTATTCTGCCGCAAAAATGTTTTTGAATACCATAGACACTGATATGGTGCCTACTCAAGGAACCGATATTGGTAACGCTGTAGACATGGCTTTAAGCTATTTTGAAAGCGGAACAGAACAGAACAGAGTATTGTTCGTTTTATCCGATGGAGAGAGCCATGAAGAAGGCGCTTTAGAAGCAAGTGAATTGGCTTTAGAAAATGGAATTATTATTAATACGATAGGACTAGGCACGCAGCAAGGAGGGCCGATACCAATTGTTCGAAATGGGGAAGTTAAAGGGTATAAAAAAGACAAAAGCGGAACTGTAGTGGTTACTAAAATGGACCCTGAAATGCTTCAACAACTGGCCTTAAGTACCAATGGAGGATTTATAGACGGTACTTACACACAAGAAACCATAGCGTTTATTACCAAAGCCTTATCAGAGATGGAACAAGTAGAATCTGAAACAGAGTTATTTTCCGACTACGAGGATCAGTTTCAATGGTTTCTTGGTTTTTCTTTGTTCTTTTTTATTTTAGAAGCAATTACTCCAAGTCGAAAAACGCCTTGGATTAGAAAAATAAAATTATTTGGAGATGAAGCTAAATAAAAAGTTGCTCGTATTATTTGTTTTCGCCTTTGGATTACTTCTTTCTGCTCAGTCTGAGAGAAAAATTACGCGGAGTGGAAATACTCAATACGAAACTGGTAATTTTGTAGAAGCAGAAATAAATTATAAAAAAGCCTTAGAACATAATCCAGCTCTTTTGGAAGCTCAATTTAATTTGGGTGATGCCTTAGCTAAACAAGAACGATATGAAGAAGCTCTTGCCTCTTTTGATTTGGTTACTGCTACTACCGAAGATGCAGAGCTTAAAGCCAGTGCCTTTCATAATAAAGGAAATGTACAATTAAAACAACAAGACCTAGAAGGTGCCGTTGCCTCTTATGAAGAATCCTTGAGAGCTAATCCAAAAGACCCCCAAACTCGCTACAATTATGCCTATGCCAAAAAACAACTAGCTCAACAGCAAGAACAAGAGCAAGAGCAAGAACAAGAGCAAGATCAAAACGAGGAAGACAAGGAAGACAAAGAAGAAAACAAGGACTCTAAAGATAAAGGAGATCAGAATAAAGAAGATTCTGAAAACAAGGATTCTGAAGATTCTAAAGAAAAACAAGAAAAACAAGAAGATACCAAAGAAGATTCCTCTGAAGAAGAACCGAAAGATAAAGGGGAGACAGACGGACAAGAATCCGAAGACGAAAAGCAAAAGCAAGAACAAGAGGCCAAAGCCAAAGAAAATAAATTAAGTCCAGAAGAAGCTCAGCGCCTTTTGGATGCCTTAAAGCAAGAGGAAAACAAAGTTCAAGCTAAAATGAAAAAGCACAAAATAAAAGGTGCTAAAGTGAAAATTGAAAAAGACTGGTAAGACGAATGAAAAATAATTTACTCCTTTTATTTCTGGTGTTTAAGTCTGTCCTAATAATGGCACAGACCTTTACTGCTTCGATAAATAAAAACAAAGTAGGCTTAAACGAACAGTTTACTTTAACCTTCTCTTTAGACGCTAGCGGTGATCGATTTGTAGCACCTAACTTATCTAGCTTTACGGTATTAGCCGGGCCAAGCTCCTCTTCTAGTACAAGTATCGTAAATGGTAAGGTTACTAAAGAAACTTCTTTTACCTATCGTTTGCGTTCAAAAAAAATGGGTGCATTTACCATTTACCCTGCAAAAATTAAAGTAAAAGGTAAAGAATTGAGATCGAATACACTTTCGGTTCAAGTACTTAAATCTAGTCCAAAATCAAGTTCAAATAAATCTCCAGAAGCCATTGCCAAGAGCAATGTGTTTATACAGTTGGAATTAAGTAATTCTAAACCCTTTGTTGGCGAACAAATTATAGCCTCTTATAAATTATACTTTAGTCAAGAGGTTCGCTCTCCCGAATTATTAGAAAGCCCTACTTATACTGGGTTTTGGCATGAGGAATTTGATTTGGGTAAAAATTATCCTGTAAGTGAGGAGTTTATTAATGGAAAAAAATTCCAAGTAGCCTTATTAAAAAAATCAGTACTTATTCCTCAGCGTTCAGGTAAACTACCCATTGCTTCTATGGAACTGGAAGTCCCGGTTGCAACTCCTACTAATCAGCGTGATTTCTTCGGTAGGAGAACCTCTAGAATTGTAAACATTATTTGTTCTTCTGGTAAAATGGTTTTAAATGTGAAGCCCTTACCCCAAAAAGGAAAACCATCAAACTTTAGTGGAGCAGTAGGCTCGTTTGAATTTACAACTAAGCTCGATAGAGACTCCATTCAAACAGATGAATCGGCTAATTTATCCTTAAGAATTTCGGGAACAGGAAATTTAAGAATGATTGACTTACCTGAATTTGATGTTCCAAATGATATTGAGGCATACGAGCCTAAGTACAAAGAGCGTATTAATCTTAAACAATCGGGTTTGTCTGGTTATAAGAGAGAAGAGTACTTATTAATTCCGCGTAATAAAGGTGTTTATAAAATAGGATCGGTAAGCTTTAGTTATTTTAATCCTTCTAAAAAGAAGTACACTACCATCAATAGTCCATCCTACTCCCTTAGGGTTAAGGGGTCGGATAAAGGATCATCATCATCATCATCTGTGGTTCTTACTAACATTACCAAGGAGGATGTAAGCTTTATTGGTAAAGATATTTTGTACATAAAAACATCATTGAGCAATTACCGAAATTCTAAAAATTTGTTCTTTCGCTCTACAACATTCTATGTTTTACTTTTTATTCCGTTGTTTTTTCTTCTCTCACTTCTCATCTTAGTTTTACTGAGTAAAAATTCTATTGTTAATTTCAAACAATTAAGAAAAGGATCTGCAGGGAAGCAAGCAGTAGTAGTTTTAAACAATCCTAAGCTAGAAATATACACAGCAATAGAAAATTCTTTGCAAACCTTTATGTTTAAAAAATGGCGTTTAAAGCGCGCACAGTTTAATAAAACCGAAATTCTTGAGGTACTCAAAAATAAAAAAGTAGATGAACGTGTGATAGGTCATTTTAACCAAATTATAGAGTCTTGTGAAATGGCTCGTTTTACCTCAGCTCAATCTTTAAACAACGAGCAAGACTTAAAGGACCAAACCGTAAAATTAATAGAGCAATTAGACAATTATTAAGTATGAGAATCCTTTGTTTATTTCTAATTATAACCAGTAATTTAGTAGCTCAATCTACTAACGAACTATTTTCTAGAGCCTCTGTATGTTATGAAAACATGGAGTATGACAGTGCCTTAGTTCATTACAAATCTATAGAGAGTACACCTGTATTTTCTTCAGATCTTTATTACAATATGGCAAATTGTTATTACAAAAAACAACAAATTGCCCTAGCTGTATTGTATTTCGAAAAAGCCTTAAAATTAAAACCCAATGATGAGGACATACAATTTAATTTAAAATTAGTTCAGCTTCAATTGGTAGATCGTTTAGCCGTCATTCCGACACCATTTTACACTAAATGGATGACGCAGTTAAAGTTAATATTTAGCATAGATCAGTGGGCCAAAATCGGACTCCTGTTCTTTTTTCTTTTCTCTTTTGGAATCAGTTGGTTTTTAATTTCATCAAATTACCTACTCAAAAAAAAGTTGTTTTCAAGTTTTGTATTTTCCTTAATTTTGTCATTTACAGCTATGGCTATGGCTTATTATAGTTTTGGTACACAAAAAAATACAGCCATTTTAATGAGCGCAAATGCCTACGTAAAAAGTGCTCCCTCACTACAAAGCGAAGATTTATTTATTTTACACGAGGGTACTAAAGTAGAGGTAGTAGAAGAGTTTAACAACTGGACGAAGATTAAACTATCTGACGGTATGATTGGCTGGCTCGAAAATGAGCTAATAGCACCTATCTAAATTAGGCTTCTATTGTACAGGGCTTTGTTTAATAAAATTCAATACTTTTTCATTAAACTTTAAAGGCTGCTCTATGTTAACAACATGTCCGCAGTTTGGTATAATAATTAGTTTAGATGAAATATGGTCTTTTACCAATTTCTTTATTGAGGGAAGAAACATATGATCTTCTTCGCCCATGACGTAAAGTGTTTTTATTCCCGAATCTTTGATGCGAAAGAGAGATAGCAGTGGGTTTACCTCGGCAAATAAAGTGAACCATCGTTTAAACTCTTTTTCATAAAGTTTTTTGGCCTCTTTAATAAATAAGTTTCGAGATTCCTTATGCGTTTTTTTAGGCATAATGATAAGAGCAAAAAACTTATACAATACAATGTAAGGAATAACAGATTTAAGAATTACGCCTAGCTTCATCAGCACTTGTCCTCTTAAATTAAGTTTCATAACAGCTCCTCCCATAATCATGCTTAACATTTTTTCTGGGTAGCGTTCTGCAATTTCTCTAATAATTATGGTTCCTAAGGATATTCCAACAAAATGAGAGGCTTTTATTTTAAGATGCTCAAGTACATCTATCACCTCATCGCTAATCACATCAAAAGAATAGGATTTTATTTTTTCGTACAGTGGGCTTTTAGATTTCCCATGTCCTCTTAAATCAATTAAAAGCACATTAAACTCTTTTTTAAAATCGCGCACTTGTTTATACCAAATAGAGCTGCTTCCGCCAGCTCCATGTACAAATGTAACCCAAGGGTTGTTTTCATTTGTTGTATGTGTGGTATAATGTAGCATTCTAGTTTTTATTTAGTTTTGCAAATTAACAAAAGATACCTATACAAGTACTCAAGAGGCTAAGATTTTATCTTTCTTTTAATTTTTTGATAAGAAAACACTAAAAAGCTAACGAAGGATGTCATTAGCAAGAGGTATTCTAAATAGAGTCCTTCTTCACTTTGCTGTGCAATGTCCCAAATAGCTAAGAAATTACAACCTAGTGTAAATAGAACCGCTAGTATTTTAAGAAGTTTACGCTCCATTCTATTGTTTAGCTATTTTGTGAACTTCATTTTCTCCTGTTCTAACAAAATAGGTACTGGGTTTTAGCTTACTTAGATCTATAGTTAAAATGTTGTTGTTCGTATAATAGCGATTTAATAGTTTCCCGTTTACATCTAACAAATCAATATACGCTGTAGACCTATTTATGTTTTGAATGGAAATGAAATTTGAAGTAGGGTTGGGGAATAGGTTTAATTTTATTGTTTTTTCCTCGTATAAAGAAACATAGGCTAAATTACTTGTTTCGAAAGTTGAATTTCCTAAACTGATGTTTCCGATTCCATTTGGAATTCTTGCCATTGTTATGTTAGAGTCCACATTATGATGAAAAAAATAATCTACTGAACTGGTGTCTGGTCTCGATAAAATAATATCATCTCTTTCGCTGTCTAATTTAAAGGGTAGGTGAAGACTGCCTTGCAAGGTGTCTTCATCAGCCCAAACAATTAAATACTCATGTGCAGCTAATAAAATGTTTGGAAATTTGTATTTCGTGGCTTCATTGGCTTTATTAGATAGAAAATAACCATTTAGATTTTTTGCCTGATTTGAGTTGTTGTACAACTCAATCCAATCGTTGTATTCCCCATGTTCGTCTTGTTGGACGTTCGTATTGTTTGCCATCCACTCGTTAAGCACAATTCCATTTTCTTTAACACCATTCGTTTGCATATATGTTGCTGTAGATTGGGAGAATGATCCATTGCCATCAAAATTTCGAGCTATCGAAATGTCTGCCTGAACATTCGTAAAATGAACGTAATCTACCAAGTTCGTATCTGGATTAAAGAGGTAAACCTGCTCGCTGCTGGCGCTTAATTTAAAGTTTGTATGCAAACCCTCTTGAAGTGTGTCTTTGTCCAACCAAACAATTAAATACTCGTTTGAGTTTACCACCAAATTTGGAAACTGAAACTTAGTTGGCTCACTTTTACGATCCGATAAAAAGTAACCACCAATATTTACGGAGCTGTTTGTTGTATTGTAAAACTCAACCCAATCGTTGTATTCCCCATCTTGATCTGCTGCAGTATTAGTATTGTTTGGCATACATTCATTAATAACAAAAGGCCTAAACTGGGCATTTACTACAGAAGTTATCAGAAAACTAAGAAGAATAATTCTTTTCATTTTGTTTGTTAATTTGACTCCAAACCTATCAAATAATGCGCCATTATGTGCCAGTTGTATTTTGTTTTATTCCAATTTTTATTTGATGATACTAAAACATTAATTCCATTATAATTTAAGCATCCTAATACTAGCTTATTTGAAAGATGAGCTAAAAATTAAAAGAAATTTTTTATTAACATTTGAATATTACTTCTACAAAAAAACTAAATTTACTTTCTTATTAAATCCCACTACTGCCCATATGTATCTAATATACGACACCGAAACCACTGGTCTTCCAAAGAGTTTTTCTGCGCCTGTAAGCGATTCAGAAAATTGGCCCCGATTGGTTCAGGTAGCATGGCAGTTGCACAACGATATGGGAGAGCTTATAGAGGTTAAAAACTTTATAGTACGTCCTCAGGATTTTACCATTCCATTTAATGCAGAAAAAATTCACGGTATTTCTACACAACATGCTTTAGAGCATGGAGTAGATTTAGCCTTTGTTCTCGAGGAGTTTAATAAAGCACTAGAACAATCAGAATTTGTAGTAGGACATAATATTATTTTTGACATCAATATAATGGGTGCTGAGTTTTATAGAACTCAAATTGAAAGCACTCTATTGGAAGAAAAGAGCATTGATACAAAGAACGAAGGAACAGATTTTTGTGCTATTCCAGGTGGTAGAGGTGGTAAATTTAAATGGCCTACGCTAACAGAGCTTCACGTTAAGCTGTTTAAAGAAGGTTTTGCAGAAGCCCATAACGCATCTGCCGATGTAGAGGCTACCACACGCTGTTTTTTAGAGCTCATTAGACTGCGCGTGATCAATTATGTTCGATTAGGCTTTGATGACCAATATAATAAGCGCTTTGTAGAGTTTAACCCACACCCTTTTAAGCTATTAGGCTTAAATATTAAGCCTTACAAAGACGAAAACGCAGAAAATAAAACAGAAGATACTTCGAGTTTAGAAACAAACATTTCATCCTCAAACACCTCATTAGACGATCTAGTATTTTCTCATCTCCATTGCCATTCATCGTATTCGATTTTGCAAGCCAAAAACGACATCCCCGACCTTATAGAAAAGGCGAAAAACAATAATATGCAAGCCGTAGCTCTTACAGATACAGGTAATATGTATGCTTCCTATAAGTTTGTTCGCGAAGCTATAAAAAACGACATTAAACCAATTGTTGGCTGCGAATTGTACCTCACAGCCGACCATAAAATCAGAAAATTCACAAAAGACCAACCCGATAGACGCTCAACAATTGTATTACTTGCCAAGCATAGAGCTGGATACCATAATCTATGCAAGCTGAGCTCTCAAGCTTTTATAGACGGTCTTTATGCCGGTTGCCCGCGAATAGATAAAGAATTGTTGCTAGAGCATAAAGAGGGCTTAATTGCAACCACAGGAGGTTTAACTGCCGAAATTCCAAACCTCATTCTCAATGTAGGAGAAAAACAAGCGGAAGAAGCATTTGTATGGTGGCACCAATCTTTTGGGGCTGACTTTTATGTAGAGCTTATGAGGCATGGCTTAGAAGAAGAAAACCATGTGAACAAGGTTTTATTAGGTTTTGCTTTAAAGTATGATGTAAAATATTTTGCATCTAACAATGTATATTATTTGGAAAAGGAGGATGCCATTTCTCACGATGTACTTCTTTGTGTCAAAGAGGGAGTATTAAAAGAAATGCCTATTGGTAGAGGTAGAGGCTTCCGTTTTGGATTTCCGAATGAAGAGTTTTACTTTAAAACTCAGCAAGAAATGAAGGAACTCTTTGCCGACCTTCCAGACTCCATAGCTACTACACAAGAAATAGTAGATAAAATTGAAGTTTACGACCTAAAAAGAGAAGTTTTACTGCCTGCTTTTGACATCCCTTCTGAGTTTGTAAATGCTCAAGATGAGTTAGACGATGGTAAGCGTGGAGAAAACAGTTACTTAAGACACCTTACTTACCAAGGAGCCAAAAAAAGGTATACAGAAATTACAGAAGAGATCACCGAAAGACTGGATTTTGAGTTGATGACCATTGAGAAAACCGGTTACCCTGGATACTTCCTCATTGTGCAAGATTTTACAACAGAAGCCAGAAATATGGGCGTAGCTGTTGGGCCAGGCCGTGGGTCTGCGGCAGGTTCTGCTGTAGCCTACTGTATTGGAATAACCAATGTAGACCCCATTGCTTACGATTTACTTTTTGAACGTTTCCTAAACCCCGATCGTGTATCACTCCCCGATATTGATATAGATTTTGATGACGAAGGTCGTGGTAGAATTATTGATTTTGTAGTAGAAAAATACGGTAAAGATCAAGTAGCACAAATTATTACTTATGGTACTATGGCTGCTAAATCTTCTATTAGAGATGCAGCTCGTGTACTAAACTTACCTCTTTATGAGGCAGATAGAATAGCCAAATTAGTTCCAGACACTTCACTTCATAAAATTTTCAACCTACCCGAAGACAAACTAAAGGAAAAGCTAAACGCCGATCAAATGCAAATGGCCATTCAGTTGCAGACCATTGCAAAAGGATCTGATTTAGCAGCAGAAACACTAAACCAGGCCATTGCCATCGAAGGTTCAGTAAGAAATACCGGGGTACATGCTTGTGGTGTTATTATAACTCCGAGCGATATTCGAATGCATGTTCCAATGGCCACGGCCAAAGACTCTGATCTTTTGGTTACACAATTTGACAACTCAGTTGTGGAAGATGCTGGTTTATTGAAAATGGACTTCTTGGGTTTAAAAACACTCAGTATAATTAAGGATGCGGTTAAGTTGGTAAAACAACAGCACGACATTAACATTGTTCCGGACGACATTCCTTTAGACGATCCGCTAACCTACGAGCTATACCAAAAAGGCGCTACCAATGGTACCTTTCAGTTTGAATCTCCTGGTATGCAGAAGCATCTACGTGCTTTAAAACCCGATAAATTTGGAGATTTAATTGCAATGAACGCACTCTATCGTCCAGGACCACTAGAGTACATACCCAACTTTATTGCACGTAAGCATGGAAGGGAAGAAATAACCTATGACTTAGTAGGCATGGAAGATTACCTTGCCGAATCGTATGGGATTACCGTATACCAAGAGCAAGTAATGCTGCTTTCTCAAAAATTGGCAGGCTTCTCTAAAGGAGATGCCGATATGCTTCGTAAAGCCATGGGTAAAAAGATTTTCTCCTTACTCGAGAAAATGAAACCTAAATTTATAGACGGTTGCACCGAACGTGGACACGACCCGAAAATTGCCGATAAAGTTTGGAAAGATTGGGAAGCTTTTGCCGCTTATGCTTTTAATAAATCTCACTCCACTTGTTACTCTGTAGTTTCGTTTCATACGGCCTATTTAAAAGCTCATTACCCTGCAGAGTTTATGGCTTCTGTGCTTACCCATAATATGAACGACATTAAAAAGGTGACTTTTTATATGGAAGAGTGCAAACGAATGCACTTAAAAGTTTTGGGTCCAGATGTAAACGAATCTGTACACAAATTTAACGTAAACTCTAAAGGCGAAGTTCGCTTTGGATTAGGAGCTATTAAGGGAGTAGGAGAGGCTGCAGTTGAAAATATTATTAGAGAACGAACAGAAAACGGCTATTTTACGAGTATCTACTCTGTAACCAAACGCGTAGAGTTAAGATCGGTAAATAAAAGAACCTTAGAAAACTTAGCCCTTGCCGGAGCTTTCGATTCCTTTGAGAATGAACATAGAGCGATGTACTTTTACGAGCTTAAAGAAGGCTATACATTCTTAAATAAAGCCATTAGATACGGAAATGCCTTTCAAGAAAGCTTGGATGCACCACCAGATTTGTTTGGCAGTGTTGAAGGTGTTGAACTCCCGGAACCCCCAATGCCGATATGTGAGGAGTGGGTAAGGTTAGATCTTTTAGCTAGAGAAAAACAAGTTGTGGGTATCTACATCTCTGGACATCCTTTAGACGATTACGCTTTTGAAATTAAACACAATTGCAATCATAGTATCGAAAGATTTGAGGATTTAGAAGCTGTTAAAAACAGAGACTTATCTTTTGCAGGTATTATTTCTGAAGTGACCAATAGAATTGATAAAAAAGGAAATCCATACGGTGTGGTAACCATTGAAGATTTTACAGACTCGAAACAGTTTATGCTATTTAGCGATGACTATATGAAGTTTAAACTCATGCTCGTACAAGGAGCTTTTGTATTTGTAAGAGCCCGAGTGCAAAACAAAAGATGGGGAAACGATTTGGAAATTAAATTAACGGCCATTAATTTATTATCTGATGTATTAGATAAACTAACTAAAAGCATATCCTTACGGGTTAATTTATTTGATATTGATGAAGGCTTTACCAACAACTTTAAAAATATTTTAGAGGAGCACAAAGGAGTACATCAGCTAAAATTAAACGTAATAGACCCAGATGAGAATGTGAGTTTAGAACTTTTATCGAGAACCCATAAAGTGAAAATATCCAAAGAACTGATACAAGATATTGGCACATTAATTGACCTACAATACAAATTAAATTAAATTGCTTGATTTGTTGAAAGAAATAGTAATTTTGCATCATCGAATTGACAACACAAACAAAAGATAAAAATAAAATGGCACTAGAAATTACTTCTGCAAACTTCGAAGAAACAGTATTGAAATCTGACAAACCAGTATTGGTGGACTTTTGGGCTGAATGGTGTGGTCCTTGCCGTATGGTAGGACCTATTGTTGACGAATTGCATAACGATTACGATGGTAAAGCTGTTGTAGGTAAAGTTAATGTGGACGACCAACAAGAAATTGCGGCACAGTACGGAATTCGTAACATTCCAACAATCCTATTCTTTAAAAATGGAGAAATGGTTGATAAAAATGTAGGCGTTGCTCCAAAAGCTGATTTAGCCAAAAAAATAGATGCTTTAATTTAAGCACCGTATTTAGGTATACTAAAAACTCCTGCTTACATATTTTTGTAAGCAGGAGTTTTGCTTTTATACTATTTAAGCTTAGTTTTAGTGCAAATTAGCTTTTTATAAAAAATAAAGATCGACTCCTTATGAGCAACTTCATTCAAACCGAAGAACTAAAAACTGTAGAGAATTTAGAATTCTTTGCTCGTCAAGTTGTTGAGGGGTTTATTACGGGATTACACAAAAGTCCTTACCATGGTTTTTCGGTTGAATTTGCAGAGCACCGTTTGTACAATGCCGGCGAAAGCACCCGCCACATAGATTGGAAGTTATACGCAAGAACAGACAAGCTTTTTGTAAAACGATACGAGGAAGAAACAAACTTAAGATGCCAACTTGTATTGGATCGATCTTCCTCAATGCAGTTTCCTGTTCATAAGAAATTGTCTTCTACAAAACCCAATAAAATTGGTTTCTCTATTCTTGCAGCCGCAGCTTTAATGAATTTATTTAAGCGCCAAAGAGATGCCGTTGGCCTCTCTGTATTCTCTAACAGCGTGCAATTGCACACACCCTCTAAAACAAGTGCATCGCATCATAAATGGTTGTTAAGTGAGTTAGAAGCGCTTGCAAGCCCCTTTAACGAAAAGGAAATGGAGCAAACCAATGCCGTTGCTTCTTTACACGAAATTGCAGAGCGTATACACAAACGCTCTTTGGTTGTTTTGTTTAGCGATTTATTAGGAGATGAGAGCCAATCGGAAGAATTGTTTACTGCGCTGCAGCATCTTAAATACAACAAGCATGAGGTTATTGTATTTCACGTTGTTGACCGGTCAAAAGAAATTGAATTCAACTTTGAATCTCGTTTGCATAAGTTTATAGACTTAGAAACTGGCGAGGAGATGAAGGTTAACCCAATTGAATTAAAAGAGGAGTACTTAAAAAGCATGTCTCGTTTTGAAAAAGAACTGCATCTAAACTGCGGCCAATACAACATCGACTTTATTCCAGTAGACTCCGCAGAGGGTTTTGAACCCATTCTTTTAAAATATCTTTTAAAAAGAAAGAAAATGATTTAGCAATTTAGTATTCAAATACCATTATACTTGAAATTGCAGTTCACTCAACTTTTTATACATTCCATCCTCCAGTAGAGACAATTCTTCGTGATTACCAGATTCTACAACTTGTCCTTTATCCAAAACAAATATTTTATCAGCATTTCTTACTGTAGCGAGTCTGTGCGCAATTACTAAGGAGGTTCTACCTTTCATTAATTTATCCAAAGCTTCTTGAACTAGGCTCTCAGATTCAGAATCTAGGGCAGAGGTTGCCTCATCCAAAATTAATATTTTAGGATCTTTTAAAATGGCTCGGGCAATAGCAATTCTTTGGCGTTGCCCACCAGAAAGTTGAATACCTCTTTCTCCAACAAGAGTTTCGTAAGCTTCTGGAAATTCGCTAATAAATTGATGTGCATTGGCAAGTTCTGCGGCCTTTTTAATTTCTTCTAGAGAAGCTCCCGGTTTACCGTAAGCAATATTTTCTTCGATGCTTCCACCAAAAAGTAAAATATCTTGTGGCACAATAGCAATTTGCTTCCTAAGATCGGTAAGAGGAAGCTTGGTTATTTCGGTATTGTCTATTACTAAACTACCTGTATAGCCTTGGTAAAAACGCATAAGCAATTGTGTAATGGTAGATTTTCCTGCTCCAGATGAGCCCACCAAAGCTATTTGTTCTCCTACACGTACCTCTAAGTTTATGGTGTTTAATACCTCCACATCTACCCGATTTGGGTAGCTAAAGGACAAGTCTTTAAACGTAATGGAGCCTTTAATGGTATGAGAAATTTCGCCTTCGGTATGTTCCTCTTTTGTTTCCTCTAATAATTCCATTAGTTTTTCTGTGGCACCAATAGCTTTTTGAATCTGAGCATACAAATCGGCAATACTACCAATACTAGCGCCAATAAAAATAGTAAGCATAAGAAAAGAAGTTAGGTCGCCCATACTCATTTCTCCCTCGTGTATTAAGCGAGCACCATACCATATAACAGCTGCAATAGCTCCAAAAATACCCAGTATAATAAAAGAAGCAAAAGCGGCTCTTAGCTTTCCGCCTTTAATGGCAACCAAAACGATTTCTTCGGTGGTTTTTTTGTAACGCAGAGATTCGAATACTTCATTTGCAAATGCTTTTACATTCGTTATTCCTTGAAGCGTTTCTTCAACAATTGTATTGGAACTTGCAATATGTTCTTGAACGGTTTTGGAGTAGGCGCGTAATTTGCGACCTATAACTACCGCAACTACAATTATCAATGGGAATATAGACAGCATAAAGCCAGCTAATCTTATGGAGGTAAATCCTAATAGGATAATACCACCGACGACTATAATTAGCTGTCGTATAAATTCGGCACTTGTGGTTGTAAAGGTTTCTTGCAGTAAAGAAATGTCTGAGGCTATTCTACTGTTTAGCTCGCCAACTCTTCTTTTGTTAAAAAAAGTCATGGGCAAGCGAATTAGGTGTTCATAAGTCACTTGTCTGAGCTTTGCCAGGAACTTTTCGGCAACATTTACAAATAAAACGATTCTAAAATAAGAAAAAACGGCTTGTAGAGTAAATAATCCAAATAATAATAAGGCCATTTGATTGATGCTTTCCATTGATGTTTGGCTCGCATCCACCATTTCTCCTATAAATAAGGGGAAGATTAACGAGGCAAAACTAGAGAGCAATAGAAACACTAAACCCAGTATGTATGCAGACTTGTAGGGCTTTAAGTATTTAAAAATTTGCAAAGATTTTTTAAAACTACCTTTCTTTAGTTTTATCTTTTCTCTTTTCTTATTTTTGGTTCCGAACATAAGTATCTTGTTTGTTGCTGCAAAAGTAAGATATTCATTGCATAAAAAAACCTTTTTGTTGTTGCGAAACACAAAAAATGATTTTATATTTGCAGCCCTTAATGGGTACAAGAACACTAGATAAAAAGAAATGAAAAGAACATTCCAACCTTCGAATAGAAAGCGTAAAAATAAACATGGTTTTATGGATCGCATGGAGTCCGTAAATGGGCGTAAAGTATTGGCTAGAAGAAGAGCTAAAGGCCGTCACAAAATTTCTGTTTCAGACGAAGCTAGACATAAAAGATAATCATCTTATGGGTGAAGATTTTGAAGGTGTTATCTATTTATTTAGTTAACACCTTTTTTGTGAATAGCCCAAACTGAAAATCTTAAATAGTCTTCTTTACGCTTAAAATTTACAACATGCCTAAAAACAAGTCAATCAATCATATTTTAATCATCGGTAGCGGACCTATCGTTATTGGTCAGGCCTGCGAATTTGATTATTCAGGTTCTCAAGCAGCTCGTTCGTTACGCGAAGAAGGAATCGTTGTATCGCTCATAAATTCTAATCCAGCAACCATCATGACAGATCCTGTTATGGCGGACAACGTCTATTTAAAGCCCTTAACGGTAGATTCTCTTAAAGATATTCTTGCGCTTCATCCAGATATTGACGCTGTTTTACCAACTATGGGCGGACAAACCGCATTAAACTTATGTATTGAAGCTGACGAAATGGGTGTTTGGTCGGATAATGATGTGGACATTGTAGGTGTAAACATTGATGCTATTAACATAACTGAAGACCGTGAGCTTTTTAGAAAACTCATGGAATCCATAGACATTCCTATGGCTCCTCAGCGAATTGCAAAATCCTTTTTGGAAGGAAAAGAGGCTGCTCAAGCCTATGGTTTTCCCTTGTGTATTCGAGCTTCTTTTACACTTGGTGGTACCGGCGCTGCTATTGTTTACGATAAAAACGACTTTGAGAAAGCTTTAACGCACGGACTTCACAGTTCGCCAATACATGAGGTAATTATAGACAAAGCTCTTTTGGGTTGGAAAGAGTACGAATTAGAGTTATTAAGAGACAAGAATGATAATGTAATTATAATCTGTTCTATCGAAAATATGGATCCTATGGGCGTTCATACTGGAGACTCTATTACCGTTGCACCCGCAATGACTTTATCAGATACTACGTATCAGCGCATGCGCGATATGGCTATTAAGATGATGCGTTCTATTGGAGATTTTGCTGGAGGTTGTAATGTGCAATTTGCTGTAAGTCCGGATGAAAAAGAAGATATAGTAGCGGTAGAAATTAACCCGCGTGTTTCTAGGTCGTCTGCCTTAGCATCTAAAGCAACGGGTTATCCCATTGCAAAAATTGCGGCTAAATTGGCCATTGGTTATTCCTTAGATGAGTTGTCTAACCAGATAACCAAAACATCATCCGCTTATTTTGAGCCTACTTTAGATTACGTAATTGTTAAATTTCCTCGTTGGAATTTTGATAAATTTGAAGGCTGTTACAGTACCTTAGGCTTGCAAATGAAATCTGTAGGCGAGGTTATGGCTATTGGTCGATCGTTTCAAGAAGCTTTGCAAAAAGCGTGTCAGTCCTTAGAAATTAGTAGAAATGGTTTAGGAGCTGATGCCAAAAGTTGGACCAACCAGGATCAAATTCTCGATCGTTTAAAAAACCCTTCATGGGATCGTGTTTTCCTTATATACGACGCCATGCGTATTGGTATTCCAAAGAAAACCATACAGGACATGACCGGCATCGACAATTGGTTCTTGAGTCAAATAGAGGAGATGGTTGCCATGGAACGAGAAATGGAAACCTTTAGCATAAAAGATTTACCGCGTGAGCTATTGCTGGATGCAAAAATGAAAGGCTACGCCGATCGACAAATTGCACATCTTACACGTTGTTGGGAATCGGAAGTTCATACCAAAAGAATTGATCAGGGCATTAATAGAGTATACAAATTAGTGGATACTTGTGCCGCAGAGTTTGAAGCTCAAACTCCTTACTATTACTCAACATTTGAAAATGAAATTGAGATTAATGGTGAGCGTTTTACCGAAAATGAAGTTACGGTATCCGATAAAAAGAAAGTTATTGTTTTAGGCTCTGGACCCAATCGTATTGGACAAGGAATTGAATTTGATTATTGCTGTGTTCACGGAGTATTAGCAGCCAAAGAAATGGGCTACGAAACCATCATGATCAATTGCAATCCAGAAACAGTATCTACCGATTTTGATACGGCAGATAAATTATTTTTCGAACCTGTTTTTTGGGAGCATATTTACGACATTATTAAAATGGAAAAGCCAGAAGGTGTTATTGTTCAGTTAGGCGGACAAACAGCTTTAAAGCTTGCGGAGAAATTAGAGAAATACGGAGTAAAAATATTAGGTACCAGTTTTAAAGCTTTAGATCTTGCAGAAGATCGAGGTCGTTTTTCCGAACTCTTGGCAGCTCAAAACATACCTTATCCAGAATTTGGTGTGGTAGAATCTGCCGAGGAAGCCTTGGTTTTAGCAAAAGGATTAAATTTCCCTATTCTAGTTCGTCCTTCCTACGTATTGGGTGGTCAGGGAATGAAGATTGTAATTAATGAACAGGAACTGGAACACCATGTTGTAAATTTATTAAAGGGTTTGCCTGGTAATCGGATTTTGCTAGACCATTATTTAGAACAAGCTATAGAAACAGAAGTAGACGCAATTTGCGATGGAGATGAGGTTTATATCATTGGAATGATGGAGCATATAGAACCTTGTGGGATTCACTCTGGAGATTCGAACTCTGTTTTACCTCCTTTTGATTTAAGCACAAGCGTTAAAAACCAAATGATTGACATTACCAATAAGATCGCATTGGCCACCAAAACTATAGGTTTAATTAATATTCAGTTTGCTGTAAAAAATGAAATCGCTTACGTAATTGAAGCGAATCCTAGAGCCTCGCGAACGGTTCCATTTATTGCTAAAGCTTACCAAGAACCTTACGTTAACTATGCAACCAAGGTTATGTTAGGCGCAAAATTAAAAGACTTTACTTTTAATCCTGTAAAAAAGGGCTACGCAATTAAGGTACCAGTGTTTTCATTTAATAAATTTCCAAATGTTAATAAGGAACTAGGACCCGAAATGAAATCTACTGGCGAAAGCATCTACTTTATCGAGAACCTAAAAGATCCGTTTTTCAAGAAAGTATACAGCGAAAGAAATTTGTATCTTTCAAAATAGCCTTAAAAAAAGTTAATTTATCTTCAAAAAGAGCTCGCTACACGAGCTCTTTTTCAGTTTGATTTGTACATTTGAATTCAAAATAATTATTATGCTAGCAGGACTAATTAAAACCCTACTGTACATCCTTTTTTTCTATTATGGATTTAGACTTATTGCAAAAATCCTAGCTCCATTTCTAATGAGATATGCTGCTAAAAAAGTTCAAGAGAAATTTAAGGATCAAATGGGACAACAAAGAGGTGGTTTTGGCTTTAAGGAACCTAAAGAAGCTCAAAAGAAAGAAGGTGAGGTATTTGTTAAATCAAAACTAAGCACAAAAGATAAAGCGAATACAGAAGCTGTAGGTGATTATGTAGATTTTGAAGAAATAGATTGAATATTTTTAGTCAGTTTTAGGACCTAAGTACTCTTAATAATCTCTTCATGTTCCAGTTTTACATTTCCGAGCAAAACCTTATATTAGAGCCATGCAAAAAATCAACTTTAAAACCGCGATACCTCATTTAGTAGCACTCGCAGCATTCTTATTAATAGCCGTTATTTATTTTCAACCTCTTTTTCAGGGTAAAAAAATATACCAAGGAGACATTGTTAATTATACAGGCATGTCTCAAGAGCTAAAAAGTTATAGAGCAGAAACTGGAAAAGAAGCTTTGTGGACAAATAGAATGTTTAGCGGTATGCCGGCCTATCAAATATCCCATCATACCCCCACAAATTTAACTCGATTTGCAGATAAAGTATTGAGTTTTAATTTACCAAAAGAAGCTGCCTATGTTTTTTTAGCCTTTGTTGGCTTTTACATTTTACTTATTAGCTTGGGGGTTTCTCCTGCACTAGCTATAGTAGGAGCCTTAGGTTATGGTTTGTCTACCTATATCTTTATAATAATTGAAGCTGGGCATAACACAAAAGCTCACGCTATGGCATATGTAGCTCCGGTTATAGCTGGAGTTTTACTGGCATACAAAGGGCGGCTTTTAAAAGGTGCCGCACTAACTTCTTTATTTCTAGCACTTCAGTTTCGAGCAAACCACGTTCAAATATCGTATTACTTATTACTTATTTTAATTATCTATTTGTTTTTTGAATTTGCATCTGCCTACAAAAAAAAGCAATTAAACACCTTTTTTAAAGCCACAATTGTTCTCTTTTTTTCAGCGTTATTGGGGGTAGGAGCTAATATAGAAAAACTCTGGTCCACTTACGATTATGGTAAATACAGTACACGTAGTGAATCTGAATTAACCATTGATGGCGATCAAGAAAATAAAACCTCTGGTTTAAATAAGGACTATGCTACTTCTTGGTCTTATGGCAAAATGGAAACATTTAATCTTATGATACCCAACTTTATGGGTGGAGCCTCTGGCTCCGAATTGTCTAAAGAATCCGAAACGTATAAAGTTTTAAAAAAGAAAAGTGTACCCAACTATAAAAATGTAATTAAACGAATGCCTACCTATTGGGGCGCTCAACCTTTTACTTCTGGACCAGTTTACATTGGAGCCATTTTATGTTTCTTGTTTGTTTTTGGTGCC
>Ga0209533_1000198_pt1 | contig 57349 bp, 46 predicted proteins | sample COG_04_FD_184748 | JGI IMG/M metagenome (GOLD analysis project Ga0209533, IMG submission 184748) | Pelagic Microbial community sample from North Sea - COGITO 998_met_04 (SPAdes) (version 2) | ecosystem: Environmental > Aquatic > Marine > Neritic zone/Coastal water | place: Helgoland, sampling...
CACCACGGACAATTCGATTACGGCTCACCCGTCACCCCAAAAACCCCAGAAGCCTGGGCGCTACACTACATCGACAACATCGACGCCAAACACGAAATGAGCTGCCTCACCTACGCCGAAGCGGGACAAATTACCGAGCAAATCTATGACCGTAGATTCCCCTTGTCCGAACAAGTTAAACCCCTAGGGAAAGTGGATGGTTAAGCAGAGCTAACTAAGTGAAAAGTGAATAACTAAAAGTGAAAACGCACGCAAAGCCGCCAAGGCGCAAAGAAGAATACAAAAATAACTAGTTAAACTTTATCCTCCTTAAAAGCCTCATATATACAGCCATATCAACTCTTACAGGGTGGGTTAGGTTTCAATTTTATTGTAATTAACAACTTAAATTTGCCATTAAAATTTCCAAATAGAATATCTGGCAAATGCACATAATAAACAAAATGCTATAATTCCTAGCAATTGTACTGTTCCTTTAGATGCAAAATTTAAGGGGAATTTATACTTAGACTCTTCTTTTTGTATAATTGACTCTTTCAATTGCTTTTCAACTTTTTGTTCCTGAGTAACAAAAGTATCTGCCTTAATAACCTGTCCTATGGTAATTAGAGGCACACACAAAAAGACCATTAATAACTTAATCATTGTTTTGACGTTGTCTTAGTTTTCTTTGATAAAGAGCTTCTTGAGCTCTACAGTATTTATGATTTCGTTTAAACATTAGGTAAAATGATACGACCATATAACTAACCATAAATATAATACCCAGTGAATAATGTATCCAGCCTAATCCAAATGAGATGAGGAATGCTACAGATACAAAGAAAGCATAACTAAGAAACCATTTCAAGCCCTCCTTAGTATAGCTAAATTTATGACTATTCCATATGTATCGAGAAATTTTACTCATACTTATTTATTATTCATAACTATTTAAATCTTATTCGCTCATCTCAAGATAAAATTAGCTAAACGTAGTGGTTTTGGATGAGAAAAGGCGGCGCAAGCATATTTTGAGGGTGAGTGTAGAAGTAGCTACTCGACCCTGAAAAAATATGAGATAGCCGTCTTTTATCGCCAAAAGAGCAATTTTAAGCTAGTTCATCCAAGAGATTTTGGACGAGAACGATGCCATAGCGGAAGTTTGCCAAATGAAAATTCTCATTCGGCGAGTGGATTTGACAATCTGGCAGTGCTAGTCCTAGGAGCAGTGAGTCGGTACCTAGGACTTCTTTGAAGTCGGCGATGATGGGTATGCTACCCCCCTCACGAATCAGTACGGGCTCGGCGTTGAAGGTTTTGCGTAGTGCTTCTTGCCCTGCTTTGCCAAATTCTGAATGTGGGTCGCACATATAGCTGTTACCGCTGTGACCAAGCTCGATGTCGAGGGTGACACCTGCTGGGCAGTGTTGTTCTAGATGAGCTTTGGCTTGGGCGAGGATGATGTCTGGCTGCATCTGTGGCACGAGTCTAAATGAGAGCTTGGCTCCTGCGTTAGCTGGGATGACGGTCTTAGAGCCTTCGCCTTGGTAGCCTCCGTAGATGCCGTTGACCTCAGCGGTAGGACGTCCCCAGACGCGCTCCACGGGGGTGTAGCCTGCCTCGCCTACGAGTTCATCGACTCCAAGCAAGGTTTTAAGTGAGGTGTCGTCCATGTCTGGCACGGTCGTCCACATGTCTTTTTCCCATGTTTCAAGCTCGACCACATCGTCGTAAAACCCATCTATAGCAACCTTGCCATTGGAGTCATGCAAGCTACTGATAAGTTTGGCTACCACCTGTGCAGGGTTGGCCACCATGCCTCCGTAAAGTCCAGAGTGTAAATCAGCGTTAGCTGCGTTGACTGTAATTTCCAAGCAGGCAATGCCACGTAATCCATAACCTAGGGTTGGAGTATTTCTTGCCACCATACCTGTGTCGGAGACAGCGATAATATCGCAGGCAAACTGCTCCTTGTGTTTTTCTAAAAATGGTTTGAGGTTGGGTGAGCCGATTTCCTCCTCACCTTCAATGAGGAAAATCACGTTGACTGGTAGTTCACCCTCATGTTCATTAAGGTATTTTTCTACACCGAGAATGAGGGCTAGGTGCTGCCCTTTGTTGTCGGTGGTGCCTCGACCCCAAATTTTGCCGTCTTTGATGACGGGCTCAAATGGGTCTGAATGCCATAAATGCAGTGGGTCTACAGGTTGCACATCGTAATGACCATAGATGAGTACGGTTTTCTTGTTTGGGTCAGCCTTTGTACGTCCGACAACAATCGGGTGACCTGCTGTTGGGTAGGTCTGAGTCTCTAATCCCATACTTTCAAATTTAGCATGCAACCATGCTCCACAATCTGCGACATCTTGTTTGTACGCACTATCTGTTGAAATACTTTTAAAACGCAGATGAGTTTTAAAATCTTCTAGAGCGTTATTCCATACGTCTTCTGGGAGGGTATTGTTAGTTTGGTGCATGTACCTAGTTAAGAGTGAAAAGTGAAAAGTGAAAAGTGAAAAGTGAAAAGTGAAAAGTGGAAAGTGAATAACTAAAAGTGAAAACGCTCGCCAAGCCGCCAAGGCGCAAAGAGAAAAACACACAAACACAACTAGTTAAACTTCATCACCCTCAAACGTCTTGTAACTACAGCCCTTAAGGGTGAGCGACGCTCTGAGTAAGAGCGGGCGAATCAAAAATGAAGAGTTAAAAGTTTAAAATGCCTTGCTTTACATTTATTTAAGTTAGGTTTATTTTGCTAATTAATATGAGCATTCATCAAACTCACTTACTACAAACTAGTACTAACGGTAAAGGCACGTATAGTCTCACTCGACAAATAGAAGAGCTTGTGGCTCAAAGTGGTATCGACCAAGGAGCAATTACGATTCTAGTACAACACACGAGTGCGAGTCTTGTCCTTATGGAGAATGCGGATATTGAAGCGCGTCATGACTTGCATGCCTTTTTTGATCATTTAGTGCCTGAGGATACGCCTTATTTCACACATACTTATGAAGGTCCAGATGATATGCCCTCACATATTAGAACCGTGCTGACCCAGAGTAGCCAGACCATCCCTATTATCAATGGGCGCATGGCTCTAGGTACTTGGCAGGGCATCTTCCTGTTTGAGCATCGTGTGGCTCCACATAATCGCCGTATAGCAATTCATATTGGGGGTGTATAAGGGACTATAAATACTTGCAACTATAACTAATATCATTTAATTTTTTCTCATGTCTGATAAGCCATTCCATTTCCAAAAGCCCTTCCCTCTTGGCCCTGATAAAACTGAGTATATTTTCTTAGGTAATGAGGGTGTTTCTACCACCGAATTTAATGGTCAAGAAATTCTCCAAGTCAGTGCTGACGCCCTCACTCATATCACCAATGAAGGCATCAAAGCTATTTCATTCATGTTGCGCTCAGCTCACCTCAAGCAGGTAGCCGCCATCCTCGATGACGAAGAAGCCACAGATAACGACCGCATGGTAGCTCTAACTCTGTTACGTAATGCAGAAATTGCATCAAATGGCATCCTACCTACTTGCCAAGACACTGGCACCGCGATCGTCATGGGTAAAAAAGGGCAAAACGTATGGACCGGCATCAATGACGAGGAAGCCATCTCCAAAGGGATTTACAAAACCTATATTGAGGAGAACCTGCGCTATTCACAGACGGTACCTCTAGACATGTACGAAGAGATCAACTCCAAGACCAACTTACCTGCGCAAATTGATTTGTACGCCACACAGGGCGACAGCTACGAGTTTCTGTTCGTCACTAAGGGTGGTGGCTCTGCTAACAAGACTTTCCTCTATCAAGAGACCAAGGGCTTGCTCAATCCTAAACGCCTCAAAGAATTTTGCCTCGAAAAAATGGCAACCTTAGGGACGTCCGCCTGCCCTCCTTATCACATGGCGTTTGTCATTGGTGGTACTTCTGCAGAAGCCAACCTCAAGACGGTTAAACTCGCCTCAACTAAGTACTATGATGAGCTTCCTACCTCAGGTAATGAACATGGTCGTGCGTTTCGTGATTTAGAGCTCGAAGCAGAGCTCCTCAAAACCGCCCAAGAGGTCGGCATCGGCGCTCAATTTGGGGGTAAGTATTTTGCCCTTGATGTGCGTGTGATTCGTCTACCTCGTCATGGTGCTTCGTGTCCTGTGGGTCTTGGTGTATCGTGCTCAGCAGATAGACAAGCCAAAGGCAAGATTACTAAAGAAGGTATCTTCTTAGAAAAACTCGAGACTAACCCTGGTCAATACATCCCAGAGAAATACAAAAACTGGAAATTCAAAGGTGTCGCCGTCAATCTAGACGAAGGTATGGAAGCCACTCTTAAAACACTGAGCAAGTACCCTGTCACCACAGCACTTGCGCTAAGTGGCTCTATTATTGTGGCTCGTGACATCGCTCACGCCAAACTCATGGAGAAAATAGAAAATGGTGAGGAGCTCCCTGACTATTTCAAACAATTCCCTGTCTATTATGCTGGCCCTGCTAAGAAGCCAGATGGCATGCCTTCTGGTTCATTTGGCCCTACTACTGCAGGCAGGATGGATCCGTATGTAGCTCCATTTCAAGCCAAGGGAGCTTCGATGGTCATGATCGCCAAGGGCAATCGATCACAACAAGTCACTGATGCCTGTCACAAATACGGAGGCTTCTACCTAGGTTCTATTGGTGGCCCAGCTGCGATTCTAGCACAAAACCATATCAAAAAAGTCGAGGTTTTAGACTTTCCCGAGCTTGGTATGGAAGCTGTGTGGAAGATTGATGTCGTTGATTTCCCTGCGTTTATCATCGTGGATGATAAGGGTAATAATTTCTTTGACGGGATTAATGCCTGCGCCGCATGTACCACTAAACCAGAAGAAGAGTAGTATTAAAATATTTATATCCAACAAAAAAGCCTTCACTCATTACCGAATGAAGGCTTTTTTATTTTATACCAATCTTAAAACTAAATTAAAATTGGCATGGAGGTAGTTTGAGAAATTGATGTAATCGACTTCTTTGTCATTATTGACGCCTATAATGCCTGCTCCACTAGGTAACTGCAGATTGAACTTATTTAATATTATAAGCTAACTCCCATTCTTTGATGCTTTTTGCCATATCTGAAACTCGATCTGGATATTCAAGAGCTAGGTTATTAAGCTCATTGAAATCTTGCCTAATATTGTAGAGTTCCCACTGGCTATTTTGAGTATTAGTTTTAACTAACTTCCATTCACCATCTTTTATCACAGCTCTACCCGTGCCGTATTTCCAAAAGAGTTGTTGATAGCCCTTTCTTGGCTCTCCTCGCAGAGTGGGAACTAATGATTGACCTACTAATGGCATAGTTTTCTTGCCTCTAATTTCAGCTGGATATTCACCTTTGGCTAGCTCCATAAATGTAGGCAAAAAGTCCATAACATGACCTACTTCTTGACTAATTGTGCTATGCTTAATGACTTTAGGCCATGAAATAATAAGCGGAGTACGCACACCTCCATCTAAAGTATTAGCTTTATAGTCTCTTAAAGGAGTATTACTAGCCATCGCCCAACCACGACCTAAAGCCCTATAACTTTCTACTGGACCTGCTGGTATCGAAACATCTTGGTCTACTATTTCTGCACAAGCACCATTATCTGACAAGAAGATAACTATTGTGTTATCATATTTACCTATGTCTTTAAGCTTCTGTAATACTTTACCTATACCTTGGTCCATTCTATCTACCATAGCAGCATAAACCGCCATTTTATAAGATTCATCAGCTTGTTCATCCTTAGTTAATTCATTCCATGCCTTAACTCTTTTATTACGTGGAGGTAGTACTGTGTCAGTCGAAACCAAACCTAAATCTTTGATTCTCGCTAACCTTTGCTCTCTTAATTTATCCCAACCTTGCTTGTAGGTATTTTCATATTTTTTAATATCCTCTGGCCAAGCATGAAGGGGATAATGCGGTGCTGTGTATGCTAAGTATAACAAAAATGGTTGTTCTTCATTTTTGTACTCTTCTAATCTATCTACGGCATAATTTGAAAATACATCTGTGGTATAAAAGTCTTTATCTTTAGGTACATAGTTAGATATAGCCTTGTCTTCTATTCCCCATTTTCTTGATTTATTAGCTTTGACCATTTGTGGCTTTCTACCTGGCATAGGCTCACCCTCTTTAGCGTCTATACCTGGATTCCAGAAATTACAGCAACCATCAAGTAATCCTGTATATCTATCATAGCCAACTTGCGTAGGATGGGTACTACCTTGATGCCATTTACCTGTCATAATAGTTCGGTAACCAGAATTTTTTAAAATTTCAGCAAAAGTAGGTTTCCCATTAAATCCTCTACCAGGGTAATGCCCTGTATGTAGAGCTAACCTACTAGGCCCACACTTAGCATTATTATAAAAATTAGTAAAATTGAGGCCTTGTTGAGCCAGTTCATCTATATGAGGTGTTTTTATCTCACCTCCATATGCTCCTATATCTGAATATCCCATATCATCAGCTAAAATCAGTACAATATTAGGCCTATCTTCTGCATGAAGGTGCCTACACAAAAAGCTGACGAATATAATTATAAAATAAAAAAGGTTATTCATATTAACCATTACCATATAAGGTAATATGTATTAACTTCAATTCAAATTTACCTTTGACGCTATTTGAATGCTAAATAGACGCATTTTCCAATTATTATGATGAGTTCTTTTCACAAAAAAAGCTCTTACTCATAATAGAGTAAGAGCTCTTATAAGTTTGAACACATGGCTCAACCTTAACTATTAATCAAGTTCAGCTACAGGAAGGTTAGCTACAGCCTCACGTGTCGACTCTGCAAGTGGTGTTGATAGGTAACGTTCAGTAGATGAGGCGGCTATCACGACGATGTTCTTGCCTGCCATTTCTGGACGTTTGGCTACTTGGAGTGCTGCCCAAATGGCGGCACCTGTTGAGATACCTGCTGGGAATCCCTCTTGGCTTGCTAGAATTTGAGCGGTTTCAAAGGCGTCTTCGTTAGTGACTTTGATGGCTTCATCAATGATATCTACATTGAGGTTAGCTGGGATAAATCCTGCTCCAATACCTTGGATTTTGTGCGGTCCTGGGCCTTCACCTGAGATGACGGCACTGTTTTCTGGCTCAACTGCAATCGTGTGTAAGTCTGTGCGAGATTTGAGGACTTCTGATACACCTGTGATGGTACCACCTGTACCTACACCGGCGATAAACACATCGATGTCTGCGCCTAAGTCTTGCCAAATTTCTTCGGCAGTGGTTTCTCTGTGCACTTGTGGGTTCGCTGGATTGTCAAACTGGCTAGGACCAAATGAGTTGTCTGTTTCTGCTAAAATAGCTTTGGCTTTGGCAATCGCTCCGCCCATGCCTTTGGCTGCTGGAGTGAGGACAATCTCTGCACCAAGCATACTCAAGAGGACGCGGCGCTCAATAGACATACTCTCTGGCATGGTGAGGATGCATTTATAACCCTTAGCACGTGCTACAAAAGCAAGTGCGATACCTGTATTTCCTGAAGTCGCTTCAACCACTGTACCGCCTGGTTTGAGTGTGCCATCTTTTTCGGCTGTTTCGATCATGGCACGACCAATACGGTCTTTGACACTGAAAAGTGGGTTGAAAAATTCTGCTTTTACATAAATATTTGCTACTCCGTCCTTGTTAAGCTCACCTAATTTGATGAGTGGAGTACGCCCAATAGTTTCGACGAGGTTGTTTGCGATCATAGTGTGTATAGGAAAAGGTAAAAACTGAGTTTTGTCAATAATGCTATTGTTACAAGCTGTATGACAATATAGTTAACTAACTGACTCTCAAGAGTAGCGCATTGGCAATGGCTAGTGCTTGAGTATGGCTGAGCGCTACTTCTGCGTGAATTTGTGTAGAATAATTGGCTTTAAATCTCTCGCTGAAACTGACTGTAGGTTTACCCAAATGGTCGTGTCTAATTTCCATATCATGAAAGCGCAATACCTCGCCTATACCGCAGCCTAGGGCTTTAGAAATCGCTTCTTTAGCAGCAAAGCAAGAGGCAAAGGATTCATACTGTTTAACGCCTTTACCTAAGCAGTAGTCTTGCTCGTGTTTGGTGTAGACTTTGTCGAGGAAGGCTTGACCTTGTTTCTCGATGGCTTGTTGGATGCGTTCTACCTCAACAATATCATTACCGATACCTATGGCCTCTATATTTTTGTTAGTTGGGAGCATCCACATCATGATATTAAGAAGGTTTGTCTATGATTTAAACTACATACACACTCATCACTAAGCGAATAATAGCCATTAAGGCAAATAATACCATCAATTTATCAAAGAGTGACTGTTTGCAAATCATAAGCAGCTTCTTACCTAGGAATAGCCCCGCTATCATGATGGGACATAAAATAGCATCAATGAGTAAAGTATCTTGAGACATGAAATTTAATTGAGCATTGAGTGGTAACTTAAGTAGATTAATCAAGAGGAAAAACCGCACAGATATACCCATGAGCTCTAATTTGGGAAAGCTCTTGGCCACTAGATAGAGCTTGATGACAGGGCCTGCCGCATTAGCGATAGTCGTGGCAACCCCACCACCAAAACCTGCAATAAAGTTAAAAGTGCGACGTTTGAAGAAGCTTTCTAACTGCTGTGGTTTGACACTCTTGAGCACTTGAAAGATAACCATGACAGCGATGATACCTGCCACCATAAGCTTGGCTTGGTTATCATTCATTAAGCTTAGACAGATGTAACCGCCCGCTATACCTAATAAGCTCGGAATAATCAGTGGCAAGACCTGTTTCCATGAGCCGCCTAGCTTGGCGTATATCTTATACGAGACTAAATCTGAAACGATGAGGATAGGCAGCATCACTCCCACACCTGCTTTACCAAATAAGTCGGCAAATATTGTAACCGCAATCAGTGATATACCTGAAAATCCTGATTTAGAAACACCTATACAAACTGCGGCAAACACTAACCACAACCATTGAGATTGGGTAAGGTCTAAGAACATAACCTATCTTGATTATTTATTAGCTACAGCGCCACGACTAGTACTAAGCACCTCATTTTTCTCATTGAGGATGGCTCGCTTGGCTTGGTAAGGATCATTGATATCGCAACTAGCAAATGACATGATTACGACTCTCTCCCCTACTTTGATAAGATGAGCGGCACCACCATTGATGATGATATCACCTGTACCTGCTGGGCCTTGTTGAGCATAGGTTTCAAGGCGAGCACCAGTAGTGATTGAAGCCACTAATACTTTCTCTCCAGGAATAAGACCAACAACCTCCATAAGGTCTTGTGGGATTTCGATGCTTCCTTCGTAGTCTACATCACCTGTGGTTATACAAGCTCTATGGAGCTTCGATTTTAAAAGTTGAACTAGCACGTGTTTAAAAAAATGAAACTGCTATGCAGTAACCAGGAGTAAAATAATAATGATAAAATGGTGCACCCGACAGGAGTCGAACCTGTAACCCCCTGATTCGTAGTCAGGTACTCTATCCAATTGAGCTACGGGTACACTTAGATTTTATCAATGTGTGGGCATGGTTTACAGCTGAGAAAACATTTAGTCAAGTTGTTAATTTATATTTTTGCAGAAAAAATCGCTATAAAAAATTCTCATTAGCTTCATCTTGCATTCATATGATAATAAGTTTATTTCTCTTTTATGCAATTTGACCTTATCACTACTGATCTTGCTCAGCAAATCATAGGCCAAGCCACATTGGACTCGCCTGTCAAAGAGCTCATGTTGCAATCATCTATAGGTCATAGATTAGCTATTGATATCCATGCTCAACGTGACCTCCCTCCCTACCATCGAGTGATGATGGACGGGATTGCCTTACCCAGTGCTAATCTAGCTCAACTAAAGCAATCAGGACTCACCATCAAAGCCGCTCACTGCGCAGGAGAGCCTGCCCCCAAATTCAAGCTTGAGAGTCATCAAGCCTTTGAAGTCATGACAGGTAGTATTTGCCCCGAAGACTGCGATATCATTATCCCTTATGAGCAAGTGCATTTCAAAGATGGTTGCGTGTATTTAAATGATGATGCTTCTATTGTAGATAGTGTTTGCTGTGTTGACCAAGCGTCCACCATACAAACATCCACAACACAAACAGTCACACCATCTCGCTACATCCATCAGCAAGCGAGTGATTATCAGCAAGGCGATTTATTACTAGCCAAAGGAACTCTGATTAATTCGACACATATTGCCGTATTAGCCAGCGAGGGATACACCCAAGTGCCAGTTATCAGCGCACCCAACATTTGCCTAATTTCAACAGGTGATGAATTAGTAGAAATAGCCACTAGCCCTCAAGCATTACAAGCGCATCAGATACGCAGATCTAACCAACCCATGTTGGAGTCTTTACTAAATAAGCTCCTACCTAAGAGCTCGATTGAATCATTGCACTTAGCTGATGATGCTCAGGTGATTCAACAACAACTGGAACAGCAATTACAGCAATCTGATATTATCTTGATCACAGGAGGCATCTCCAAAGGTAAAAAAGACTGGATTCGTAGCTGCCTTGAATCACTAATTGGCGCTCCTGATTTTCATGGGATTGCTCAGCGCCCAGGTAAGCCTCTAGCCTTTTGGTCACCACAGAACAACCCACATCAAACCGCTGTACTTGCCTTACCGGGTAATCCTGTTTCTGTGATTACTTGCTTTCATGAGTACGCCTTGAGCTTGCTTAAATCTTATTTGCCTGAATCACTCACACAGACGCCTATTTATGCGTCACTCAGCCAAGAGTTTCATTTTAAGCCTAACCTCACTTGTTTTCTCCCTGTGACTCTTAACTATGATAGCGACAAGCAGCACTACTTGGCACACCCAGAGTCGGTGCATAACTCTGGTGATTTTGCCTCATTAAGTCGCAGCACTGGTTATATCCAATTACCACAAGAACTCTCCACTTACCCAAAAGGAATGCTTGTTAAATACACACCTTGGCTTTAATAGTTTCTTTTAAGATTTTTCTACTTACTTTTTATTATGCATTTGAATTTACTAACCATTATTATCCTCATTAGCACGATTGTGTTATGGAAATTAGATATTATAGCGACTCTGCTCAATTTGGGGCGTTTTACTATCGCTATTCCCGATTGCTTAAAAAACCACTACAAGCCAAGCCACTGGGCCAAAACCAAGCTGTATTTAAGCACGAATTACAAGATGCATATCTTGTCTTCGTCTGTTAGCTTAGCTGCTTTTTTAGCTTTTTGGGCACTGGGTGGATTTGGCTGGGTGGAGTACCTACTCAATGATTGGACGAGCTCTATACAATCAGAGTTTTGGAAAGATGCTGGGTACAATTTAGGCTTTGTGGCTGTTTTATCCTTATTAAGTTCGTTGATTTCGACACCATTTAGCTTGCTGTCCACCTTTGGTATTGAGCAACGCTTTGGATTCAACCGCACCACTATTAAGACTTACATCCTTGATATGGTTAAAGGCTTGCTCCTTTCCATTATCTTAGGTGTGCCTGTACTACTTGGTCTGATTTGGATTTTAGAGAGTGTGAATTATGCTTGGTTTTGGGCATGGCTATTTCTCACAGCCTTACAACTGATTCTCACCTACCTTGCTCCCGTGGTGATTATGCCTCTGTTTAACAAATTCACCCCCATGCCAGAAGGTGAGCTCAAAACAGCAATTGAAGCCCTCGCAATCAAAGCAGACTTCCCGCTGACTCAAGTCATGGTGATGGATGGATCTAAACGCAGTAGTAAAGCCAATGCTTTCTTTACCGGTTTTGGCAAAGCTAAAAAAATTGCTCTATTTGATACCCTCATTGAAAAGCACAGCACCGAAGAGCTCATTGCTATCCTCGCTCATGAAATTGGGCACTTTAAGAAAAAACATATCATCAAAGGTATGATTTCAGGTATGATCAAGTCATTGATTATTTTATACTTTCTCGATTTGTGCACTGATGTCTCTAGCCCTGTCGCTGAGATGCTGCATCAAGGCTTTGGCATGAGTGAGCCTAAGCTCATTAGTGGTTTAGTCTTCTTTAGCATGTTACTAAGCCCTATTCAGGCTATATTGAGTGTGTGGAGTAATTATGGCTCACGTAAGCATGAGTACGAGGCTGATGCCTATGCTTGCCAAATCACAGGCCATCCTGAATACCTAATCTCAGCTCTCAGCTCTCTCTCCTCAGATCAGATGAGCCACCCTAATCCGCATGCATTGCGTATTTGGTTAGATTATTCTCACCCACCTGTAGCTGAGCGTATCGCCGCTATGGAAAGTCTTAATGCTTAATATTCATCCCCTAAATATCTATGAAATTTATTACTCCTTTCTTATTTTTATTGAGCTTTTTCCATGCGATAACTGCTGGAGAAATCACCGTTTCCACTACAGCCAGCAAATCACTAGTTCCTAATTATCTAGAATGGTCACTACAGATTAAAAGTATCAAACCCAGCTTAGACGAAAGCCAAGCCGAAGTGGTCGAGCAACTTAATGCTCTAATTAAAGTCCTTGATGAACTCAATATCGCTGCTGAGGATAGAGCTATGCAGCATTTTTTACATGGTAAAAATATGGTTTATGATAACAAAGCTCGCAAGCAAGTGCAAGACGGGTTCTACAGCAGCCGTAACCTACAATTTAAACTCAGAGACACTAAGGCTTACACCACCGTGCTAAAGAAACTGTTAGTATTAGACGAGGTCACTATTCAACGTGTGAACTTTAAAAGCTCACATGTAGAAGCCACCAAAGAATCTTTGCTCATTGAAGCTCTAAAAGCCTCTAAAATTAAAGGAGAAAAAATGGCTAACGCCTTAGATATGTCACTAGGTAAACCGCTACTCATCAATGAGGGGCTTCACTATAACCCTAAGAGCTATCAATTAAGCCATTCTGACGCTTTTGCAGCTCGTACAAGCTCACTTAGCGAAGACAATTCTACTGCCTTACAAGCTATCCAAGTTGACGTTAGTGTAACTGTCGTCTACGAAACGACTGGCAAATAAAATATATCAGCTCATTAATTCAACATCTAAACGCAATAAAGCCACGGATAGTTTATCCGTGGCTTTATTTATTCAGAGGTATTGCCGCCTATTTAGCCCTGTGGTTGAGCCTCTACTTGGGCTTGCTGAGAATTGTAAGTCGACTTAATACGTAAATCTCTAAGCTGCTTGAAATCAACTGTGGCTGGTGAATCACTCATAAGATCCATACCCTTGTTGTTTTTAGGGAATGCGATGACCTCACGAATCGACTGCTCACCACAGACAAGCATGGTTAAGCGGTCTAAACCAAGAGCTAAACCACCATGAGGAGGCGCTCCATAGCTGAACGCTTTGAGGATGTGACTGAACATTAATTCCTGTTCTTCTTTATCAATGCCTAGAGCTTCGAACATCTGGCTTTGTAAATCTTGTTCATGGATACGGATTGAACCGCCACCTAATTCGTGCCCGTTGAGCACGACATCGTAGGCTTGCGCTCTAACACCTTCGTAATCACCTGCTTTGAATTTCTCCAAATCAACATCAAGTGGACGGGTGAATGGGTGATGCACTGCATGCCAGCGGCTAGTTTCCTTGTCATACTCAAGAAGTGGAAATTCAGTCACCCAAAGGAAGTTGTTGTCTGTATTACCCTCGAGTAGACCTTGCATCTGCGCCACAGCTAAACGGATGGTACCGAGCACGTTACAGACTGATGACCAATCATCGGCACCAAAGAGGATTAAATCACCTGCTTCGATATTGAGTTTTTCTTTAAGAGCGGTGAGCTCCTCTGGAGTGAAGAATTTAGTAATCGGTGAGCGCCATGTATCAATCTCCTCTCCTCTTACTTGGATGTAAGCGAGACCTTTGGCTCCGTTTTCTTGCGCGAGTTGAGTGAGTTTCTCTACTTGGCCTGTTGAGATATTGGCAAAGCCCTTAGCATTAAAGGCTTTAATCACACCTCCTCTTTTGAGAGCACCTGAGAACACTTTGAATTCAGAAGTGGCAAACACATCACTAATATCAACGAGCTTGAGGTCAAATCTAGTGTCAGGCTTGTCACTACCGTAAGTGTTCATAGCATCTTGGTAGGTGATTTGCTCAAAGCTCTTAGGTATTTCCACACCTAGAGATTTTTGGAAGACATTGGCAAGCAGACCTTCGACGAGCTCAATCATCTCCGCTTGGTTGATGAATGAAGCCTCCATATCTACCTGAGTGAATTCAGGTTGTCTATCTGAACGTAAATCTTCGTCCCTGAAACAACGGGCAATTTGAAAGTATCTCTCTATACCACTCACCATGAGTAACTGTTTGTACTGCTGAGGAGCTTGTGGTAGTGCGTAGAACTTGCCTGCTTGCAAGCGTGATGGCACGAGGAAGTCACGTGCTCCTTCTGGAGTTGATTTAGAAAGAATGGGTGTCTCTACTTCGAGGAACTCTTGCTCGTCTAAATAGTCACGTAGAGCCTTGCTGACTTTGTGACGTAGCTTGAGGTTGCGAGTCAAACGTGGACGACGTAAATCGAGATAACGATAAGTCAGGCGTAAATCTTCGTTAGACAGTTCTTTGTCTAACTGAAATGGTAGCACCTCTGCTTTATTAAGAATCACCAATTCTTGCGCCACGAGCTCTACCTCACCTGTAGCAATCGCATCATTGGTGGTATCTACCTCAGCTGTTTTGAGACGCTTTTCCACAGTACCTGTGACTTGAATCACGTCTTCTTCTCTGAGTTGATGAGAAATTTTGGCAAGCTCAGCATTATCCTCTGGTTTGAACACTACTTGAGTGATGCCCTCACGGTCACGTAAATCAATAAAAATAACGCCACCATGATCACGAGATGACTGCACCCAACCTACGAGTGTCGCCTGTTGATTTTCATCCGTAGAACGAATTTCATTACAATGATGGGTACGCATAAATTTCATGGCTTTATTTATTTAAGAGTGTTTTTGGGTATTCTAAATTGACTTCATTAGCTCTCTTGCTTTTAATACAAAGAACTAGCAATACGATAAGGAGTGTTTTACCTACACAAAGCCTTAGTTTTTTGCAAGCCACATTTATAGCTATTATGCCTAATTCTGACTTTACCCCTTTCGATCAAGATTTCTTAAATTTTGAGATTCTCAATAAAAAAATTAGTGATTGGGCGGTTATTTATGACTTTGAGCTGCAGTATGCTTGGCAGCTATTAGAATTGCAAAACCTCATCTTTAAGGATGTTAAAGCCACAAGACTCGAGGGGTCTATAAGCCCAAATGCCCATATCGAAGGCAGTCTCATTCATCTAGGCGAAGGTTCTACTATTTTACCAGGAGCCTATATCGAGGGCAAAGTGAGCATTGGCAAAAACTGTAAGATTGGTCCTAATTGCTATATCAGAGGTAATACCAGTATCGGCGACAACTGTCGCATTGGTCAGTCGGTAGAAATTAAAAATAGCTGGATTGGTAACCACACTAATGTAGGGCATTTAAGTTATGTCGGGGATTCTGTACTCGGCCATCAGGTTAATTTTGGAGCGGGAACCTCCATTGCAAATCTGCGCCATGATAAAAAAGAGCAGAAAGTAAAGCTCAACGGTCAACTTATCGACACAGGTATGCGCAAGCTGGGCTCTATGATTGGTCATGGAACTAAAACCGGCATCCACACTTCTATTTACCCTGCAACGCTGGTTGCACAAGACACTCTAACCCTACCCCAAGGGATTATTAAATAATCAACTTCCTTGGAGGAGGTATTTTAGATGAGGCTCATACAAGCGAGGCTCAAGTAAAAATGAGTCATGCCCTTTATCCGAATGCACGGTAATATGGGTGACATCTATATCCTCATCCTCTAGGTGCTTCACAATTTCTGCTTGCTCTTCAGGGAAGAAGCAGAAATCTGAATCAATAGAAAAAATGATGTACTTGTGCCCTGCTGCTTTTGATGCTGTTAACAACTCTGCTGGAGTATTAAAACCTGCTTCTTTTACTGGGTCATAGTTAGACCACATATCAATAATACGCAGGTAAGTATTAGCATCAAAGCGCTTCACAAATTTTTTACCTTGGTGGAGCATATAACTTTGGATATTATCCTGCAATGGATACCAAGCTAGGCGCTTTTCATCAGTGACTAATTTTTGACTAGCTCGACTTTCTAAAGCATCTAAATGCACAAACGTTTTGTGCGAAATCATGCGTGCTAGAGCTAAACCGTAAACAGGTAACTCTTGGTTGTTGTGGTAATGACCTGAATTAAAATGTGGGTCATTCTCAATAGCCATAATTTGCTCAAATAAAATCAAGCGTGTCAGTGCTGTAGTTTTGAAACCTGAGCAAAATAAACTTACTTTGCGCACATTGTCTGCATAAGTCGTCGCATAACTAAGAGCTATTAATCCACCCACTGACGGCCCAATAACGGCCTCAAGTTGATTAATACCCAAAGATTGAACTAAATCATGAAAGGCATTCACTTGATCAATGATACGAATTTGAGGAAAATCTCCTCCGTATGGTTGCTTAGTTTCAGGATTAGTACTACGTGGTCCTGTACTGCCGTAACAACCTCCTAAGTAGTTGGCACATATCACAAAATACTTATCTGTATCAATAGCTTTGCCTGAACCGACTAAGCCATCCCACCATCCTTGGTGTAATTCTTCAACCCATAATTCTTGGTCTTCACCTCCTATACTTGAGCATTCCCCTGTTAGTAACTGAGTTCCAGAGAGCGCGTGACAGACTAGAATGGCATTATCCTTGGCCGCATTGAGCTCGCCCCATGTTTCATAGGATAACTGAGGCGAATTCAAATAACCGCCCTCATGTAGAGAAAATATAGAATTAAGTTTAAAAACTTTCATATAAAGAAGAGACTTACAATTAACAAAGCCACAAGGAAATTTAAAGCCTTTTAAACTATAAATCACACTTGTTCTGCACAGGTCGCTACATTCGCATTAAATATAGGCAAGAAAAACTCATTTTCAACATTTACAAAGCCGGTTCTTTGTCCTATGAATTCTCCACGTTTATATAAACATTATGTCAAATTACCGAATTCTTGTATCTGATCCTATTTCTGATAAAGGCGTGAGCGCCTTAGCTGACACACCAAACATAAGTGTGGATGTGAAAACTGGGCTATCTCCTGAAGAGCTTCTTGCTATTATTGCGGACTACGATGGCCTTATCGTTCGCTCTCAGACTCAAGTAACTGCAGAGGTACTTGCTGCAGCCACTAAATTAAAAGTAGTCGGTCGTGCTGGTGTTGGTGTTGATAATATTGATAAAGAAGCAGCGACTAATCATGGTGTGATTGTGATGAACACTCCAAGTGGTAATACTATTTCTACCGCTGAGCATGCGTTTTCTTTGATGATGTCACTAGCTCGTAATATTGGGCACGCTCATAGCTCTATTATGGAAGGCAGATGGGATCGCAAAAAGTATCAAGGAGTTGAACTCTATAAAAAGCGTCTTACTATTTTAGGTATGGGTCGAATTGGTACCGAGTTTGCCAAGCGAGCACAAGCATTTGGCATGGAAGTCACCGCTTATGACCCATTTCTCACTCAAACACGTGCTGATTCGCTTAAAGTTCAATTAGCGAGCACTGTAGAAGAAGCTCTAACTGACGCTGACGTCGTCACCATGCACATCCCTCTCACCGAAGAGAGCAAACACATCATCAACAAAGATCGTCTTCCTCTATTAGCTAAAGGAGCTCTCATTGTTAACTGTGCTCGTGGCGGACTGATTCATGAAGATGATTTAGCCGCAGCTATTGAATCAGGTCATATTGGAGGTTGCGCCCTCGATGTGTATGAAAATGAACCACCTAATATTGAAGATGCTATCTTCCAGCAAGGTAAAACCGTATTTACTCCACATTTAGGAGCTTCAACCAATGAAGCTCAAGAAAACGTGGGTATCCAAGTAGCTGAGCAAGTAGGAGCCTACCTTTCGACTGGTTCAATTACAAATGCGATTAATATGCCTAACCTTGATGCTAATACTTATCAAGCTGTAGCTCCTTACCTACAGTTAGGCAAAGCTCTGGGTATTTGTTTGGCTAAGCTCGGACCTAAGCAAGTAGACACTATTAATATTAGTTACTATGGTTCTGTGTCGCAACTTGATACCGCGATGGTATCTCGTGAAATTTTATCACAGTATTTAGGTTCAGCTCATAACGATGCGCAAGCTAACCTCATCAATGCTCCTGCTGTAGCTAAAAACTTAGGACTTAATGTCACTGAATCATTACTCGCAGAACCTCAAGATTACCATGAAATCATTCAAGTAACGATTACTAAAGGCGATGAAAGGTATAGCCTCTCTGGTACTCTTATTGGCAATCAACCACGTATCATCTCTATTGATCAGCACTCTATTGAAATTCCTATCACTGGACACTTCATCGTCGTTGAAAATGATGACAGACCTGGTATTGTAGGTTCTATTGGCCTCACTTTAGGTGAGCAAAAAATAAATATTGCTAATATGGCTCTTAGTAGAAGCCGCAAAGGTAATAGCGCTCTTTGTATCTTAGAATTAGATCAATTACCTGAAGAAGTGCTTATCGACAATATCAAAGAAATTGGAGGCATTAGCTCTGTCCAGCTCATTACTCTATAATCTGGATAAAAAAAGATTGATTATATTTCTAATTAGGCTTTAATCACTACTTATGAAATCTTTAATTTATTTAAGTTTAGTTGTTTTGATGACTGTTGCTCATGCTGATATTCAAGCGCCTCCTGGAGAGCGTCATGGTGCAAGTACAAAACTCGGTCGAGCCCTAAGTAATATTGTTGCGGGATTAGCTGAAGCACCGCAATATACTCTTTCTAATATTGATAACGGTAATTTCATGGCTACTACTACAACTGGAATTGGTCGTGGATTAAAGCGTGTCGGTTTTGGCGTATTTGAGCTAGTAACTTTCTTTGCTCCAACTAATCATGGTACTTATAAGCCTCAATATCAAAAATATATCATCTTTGGTGCAGACCAACATATCAGCCATAATCCTGACTTTGGCTATACTGAATACCCTATTGTGCTCGACATTGATGCCTACTACAAAGACTAAATAACTGTCTTTATTGTTCATGAAATCTGTCTTTTTTCACTTACTCTCTGGAGTATTTTTGCTTGCGAGTACTTTTGCTGTGGCTCAGGAAACTCGAATTTGGACAGCAAGTGACGGAGAGAGAACTTTTGAAGGCCTTTACGTTTATCACAAAGAAGATGTAGTTTGCCTGGCAGACAAATTAGGCAAAGAATTTACTATTCCTATCGATAAAATAAGTATAGCAGATAGAGTTTGGCTAAGGAAAAAAAAGTATGAACAACGTGGAGAAAAATCTCCTCAAGCTATTGATTCACTTCGTTTTGATGACGATATAGATACTATCTTAAATAAATTAGAAAACTCTAATTTATTTACTTTAAAAGGCTCTGAGCCTAGCTCTATTGAAGACATCAACAAAGCTTATCAGCTTAAAACAAGTGTCGGTCAAGCTAACTTAAATTTATCAATATTTTTAGATACATTGAATGTACTAGGGGCTGTACAATTATCAAGCGATACACCTTCTGATTTAGAATCCATTAAATCTGACTGGGAAGCTTGCAAAGAGCTATTTACTGAATTAGCTGGATCTCCTCAAAAAAATCAAGGTTTCCCTTCTTCCCAAGACCTTAAAGATAATGAGAATCACTGGGTCACTAGTGAATGGAAAACAAAAAGCAACCAACACTTGTTATTAGCTATTACTTTAAATAAAGAAGGTGAAGCCATTATTGAAGCTAGAATTCTTCCTATTGTTGATGGGGAGACTGTGGGCAACCCAGAGTTTCTAGCTCAGATTAAAAATAATCTGACATCTTAATGGTTTTAGCTAAACTCAATAATGAAGCAGAGATATTCACATCTCTACAAGGTGAAGGCCACAGCATAGGAAAACCTTCGATTTTTATTAGGTTATCTAATTGTAATCTACATTGCCATTGGTGCGACACAGATTATACCTGGAATTGGGATAATACACCTTGGGCTCATATAAATGATGCCAAGAAAGATTATAAAAAATTTAATAAGAAAGATCATCAAATCCACTTATCTCCAGAAGAGTTAGCTGAAAAGATACTAAAATTACCCACCCAAAATATTATCATTACTGGTGGAGAGCCTCTGCTGCAACAAAAAGAAATTATAGCATTTGTTTCCATTTTAAAAAAGGCAGATACCAATCGCTCTTTTGAAATTGAAACCAATGGCACCATCAAACCTTCCACTGAACTCATTGACTGTATTGATCAATTTAATGTATCACCGAAATTAGCTAACTCTCTAAACCCTGAAAATAAAAGGATTGAGCCCAAAGCTATCCAAGTATTTCTAAATTCCAACAAAGCTTACTGGAAGTTTGTTATGGATACTGAACAGGATTTAGAGGAGATTAATGAGCTTGTAGCTGCCTACAAACTACCCAAAAATCGAGTTTATTTAATGCCCCAAGCAACCACTAGAGAAGCTCTTGAAAAAAAGCAAAATCAATTAGTCAAAGCTTGCGTTAATCTAGGATATTGCTATAGTCACCGCCTACACGTCATGTTCTGGGGTGATACAAGAGGTGTGTGACCTACTCGCTATTTACCATGTTAAAAAAAAGATTAGTTAAAAGTACTGATTTAATCAATAATGACCCAGAATCGACAGAAAATCATTTAAACAAAATTATGAATGTTACTTCCCATAATCATTTAACTCAAAACTTTCTGAGTGAACAAGTTTCATTCAGTGGTGAACTTAACTTTGAAGGTGAACTTGTTATTAATGGTAATTTTAAAGGGTCGCTAACTTCAAACGACGGGTTTTTAGTAATTGGGGAATCAGCTATTATCGAAGCTGATATCTCAGTAAAAGAGATCGTCATTTATGGCAAAGCAATTGGAAACATAAAAGCTTTGGAAACTATTACAGTTCATGAAGCGGCTATGATTACAGGTGACATGAGCGCTCAAAACATATCCATTGATAATGGTGCTCAAATTTCAGGAAAATTAGAAATCCAAAGTAAACAAGGGTTTACTAATTATTCTAATGATATTTCAACTGAAGAATTAGAAGCTAGTCATAGCTAAATTCTATTCATCATAGTTTTTATTGAATTATCATATGGCAACTCTTGACTTACAGAGCCAAATCAAGCTCCTCAAGAAAGAAAAAAATGCGCTTATTCTAGCTCATAATTATCAAATTGGGCCACTCCAAGATATTGCTGATTATGTAGGAGACTCACTGGGGTTAGCTTATGAGGCACAAAAAAGTGATGCTGATGTTATTGCTTTTTGCGGTGTTCACTTTATGGCTGAAACAGCTAAAATTGTAAACCCAGATAAGATTGTTGTCTTGCCTGACTTAGACGCTGGTTGCTCACTTGAATCTTCTTGTCCAGCTCCTGACTTACAAAAATTCATTGATGACAATCCTGAGAAAGATTATTTCGTAGTTGCGTATATAAACTGCTCAGCTGGAGTTAAAGCGATTGCTGATGTTATTTGCACCTCAGGTAATGCGGTAAAAATTGTCAACCAAGTTCCTGAAGATCGCAATATTCTATTTGTACCTGATGCCAATCTTGGTGCTTGGGTGATTGAACAAACAGGACGCCCTATGGATTTATGGCAAGGTAGCTGCTATGTGCATATGGAATACACCGCTGACTCCATTCAAAGTATCAAAGATAAACACCCAGAAGCGTTGCTTGTGGCTCACCCTGAATGCCCAACAGCGGTACGCTTGTTAGCTGATGAAGTCTGTTCGACAGAAAAAATGATCAGCTACTGTAAGAATAATGATACCTCGACCTTTATCATTGCTACGGAAAACGGCATGCTTCATCGTCTTGAGAAAGAATGCCCAGACAAAACCTTTATTCCTGCACCCACACATAATTGCGCTTGTTCAGAATGCAAGTTTATGAAACTTAATACTTTAGAAAAACTTAGAGATTGCTTAGCCAATTTAAGCCCTCAAGTTGCTATCACTCCAGAGCTTTGCCAGCAAGCAGAAGCCTCTTTGCTTAAAATGTTAGAACAATCAAAATAAATACCATCATGAGCACTCAAAAATTTGCCAAAATTATTAGTACAGGTAGTTACGTACCAGAGAAGGTTCTCACTAATACAGATCTATCTAAACTGGTTGATACTACCGATGAATGGATCACAACCCGTACAGGCATAAAAGAGCGCCGTATCGCTACCGATGAGCAGTCCACCTCTGATCTCGCGACGCAAGCCGCTAAAAAAGCCCTTGATTCTGCTAATTTAGATGCCGCAGAACTAGATCTGATTATTGTGGCTACTATTACGCCTAATACGTTTACCCCTTCAACAGCTTGTTATGTTCAAACTAATTTAGGAGCTAAAAATGCTGTGGCTTTTGATATCTCAGCAGCGTGTTCTGGCTTTATTTTTGCTATGGATATGGCGCGTAATTTCATTGAAAACGGCACTTATGAGCATGTTCTTATCATTGGTGCTGAAAAACTATCTACCTTTGTCAACTGGGAAGACCGTAACACTTGCGTACTCTTTGGTGATGGTGCTGGAGCTGCAGTCATTTCAGCTACGGAAGATAGTAGTAGCCGAATCCTTTCTAGCCATGTTGGCTCTGATGGTACTTACACAGATTTGTTGAAAATTGAAGGCGGTGGCTCAGCCTGCCCTATCACAACAAGCAATGTTGACGACAAGCTCAACACTCTATCCATGCAAGGTAAAGAAATTTTCAAACTCGCTGTTCATCATATGAAAAATGCAGCAAACCAAGTGATTGAAGATGCTAGTCTCACACCTGCTGATATTGATTGGGTTATTCCACATCAGGCTAATTTAAGAATTATTGATGCTATTTCAAGTCGTCTGGATATTGATGCAGAAAAAGTTTTCGTGAATTTAGATAAATACGGTAATACCTCTGCCGCCGCTGTAGCTATTGCTCTTGATGAAGCGCATCGCAAAGGCGTTCAACGAGAGCAGCATGTGGTGCTTGTTGCCTTTGGAGCTGGCCTCACTTGGGGGGCTGCAGCTATTCGCTGGTAAGTACTGTTCCTTCGTGCTTTGTATACTTTTTTGCTATGTTGATTGACTCGCACTGTCATCTCGTTTCTTATCGTTATCAAGCTGAAGAAATCAACTCTATTATTGAGCGCAGTGTAGAACAGCAGGTGACACAACTCCTCTCCTTAGCTACAGAGCCTAGTGAATATCAAGCTCATTTAGATTTAGCCAACAATTATTCTGGAGTCTTTATCGGCTTAGGTATACACCCTTGTGCTGTGCATGAGGTTAGCTACCCTCATGCCATCACTGAACTTGATACATTGCTAGCTCAGCATAACAGTATCAAAATATTAGGTGAAACAGGTCTCGACTATTACCACCCAAGCCCAGAAGGCTGGGATGATAATAGTTATAGAAAGTGCCAACAAAATAGCCTCGTTGAGCATTTTGAGTTAGCTAAAAAATACCATAAAAATATCGTGTTACACACACGTGATCAGCAAGGTAAACATTCATTAAAAGATTGCTTAGCTATTTATCAAGAGTATGCCAATGATGTTCAAGCCGTATTTCACTGCTGGAGTCACCATGCAGACTGGGCTAAACAAGTTTGGGATCTAGGAGGTTTAATTTCATTTGGAGGTGTTCTAACCTTTAAAAAGCCACCACTTGATGCTATTGAAGTTTGCAAACAAGCACCTGCAGGTAGCTTCATGTTGGAAACAGATGCCCCCTATCTCGCTCCGACACCACACCGAGGTCAGCGCTGTGAGCCATGGATGACGAGAATTACAGCTGAATTGGTTGCTGAATTACGCCATGAGTCATTGGCGCAACTCGCTTCTCATACCACTAAAACTGCTCATCAATTCTTACAACTATAATCCCTATCATGATTCGTACTCGTTTTGCTCCCTCTCCTACTGGCAACCTACATATTGGTGGTGCTAGAACGGCTCTTTTTAATTGGCTTTATGCTAAACACCATGGTGGAAAATTTATTCTGCGTATTGAAGACACAGATGCTCAACGCAACACGCAAGAAGCTCAGCAAGGTATTATTACTGGACTTAACTGGTTAGGTCTTGATTGGGACGAAGGTCCTATGGTCAGTGATCAACCTGAACTCTATTTTCAATCCAATCGTGATACTATTTATCAATCCTATTTTGATAAACTCGTGGAAAATGACCATGTTTATGAAGATGAGGGAGCTTGGAGATTTAAGTTCAAACGTGAGCCTGTCACTTTCGTAGATGAAATCTGTGGAGAGATAACTATTGATTACCGCAATGAAGACAACACCCCTGATATGGTGGTTAGACGTAGTGACGGTTCATTTGTTTTTCATTTTGTCAATGTGGTCGATGACCTTGAGATGGAGATTAGTCATGTGATTAGAGGAGAAGACCACCTCATGAATACGCCTAAGCATATTCAACTCATCGAAGCTTTTGGTGCTAAAGCGCCTACTTATGCCCATATTCCATTGATTCTCAATCCAGATGGCTCAAAAATGTCTAAACGTGACCAAGGTGCAGGCCTTGGGTTTTATCAACAAGATTTCTTAGCTGAGGCTCTTATCAACTTTTTAGCTCTACTTGGCTGGTCGAATAAAGACGATCAAGAATTGTTCACCCTCGAAGAATTAATTCAAGCTTTTGATCTCACGGGAGTGAATCGCTCTCCAGCTAAATTTGACTTAACCAAATGCCTCTGGTTTAATGCTCAATACCTACGAGCTTTACCTATTCAGGACTTAGCCACATTAGCTCAACCTAGAGTATCTGCAGATTTCGAAGCCATGGGTCTACCAGCTTTAACTCAGAACGACACCTTATTATTGCAATTATTGGAACCTCTCAAAGAAAAGGTTCAGTCAGTGAGAGATATTGCTCCTATTATTAGCTTTTTGTATGTTGATAAAGTTTCTTATGAAGAAAGTGCTATGGCTAAGCTTGCCAAAAATAAATTTTCCACTCATGACATTTTAAAATCTTTACAGCAAAGCTGGACAGATTTAGAGGATTGGTCTACAGCTAAGCAAGTCATTATGGATGTAGCCCAAGCTCAAGAAATCAAAGCTGGACCTATCATGCTAACAACACGTGTTGCTTTGTCTGGCTCAGCTGGAGGATTAGACTTAGGGCTTATCTTAGAAATTTTAGGCAAACAAACCTGTATCCAACGACTCAATCAAGCTATTGAGCAATGGCCCACTCACTAAATTATGGAATCATCAAACTCTAAACCTACTCTCGAGCCAGTTGAAATAGCTGATTCAAACGAAACTACACAGCCTACTCAACCAGCTCTTACAGAGAAGCTAGATGATACACCAGCATTAGAAGAAAGCCAGCCCCCTCAAACCACGACTGAAGAAGGCGCTGAAGCAAGCCAGTTAAATGCAGAGTCAGAGAATCTTGAAAATGCTGAAGAAAATGAAGCAGAAATCGTATTAGCTACTAAATTTTCAGAATTTGAATTATCAGAAGCTATTTTAGCTAATATCGAGGCGCTTGGTTATGCCGAGCCTACTCCAGTGCAATCTCGAGCAATTCCTGTAGTGCTAGCAGGTAAAGATTTAGTGGCTTCATCGCAAACAGGTACTGGTAAAACAGCAGCCTTTGCTCTAGGTGCCATTCAAAATATCAAACCTCTTGGAAAACCACAGATTTTAGTGTTAGAACCGACTCGTGAACTTGCACATCAAGTAGCTGAGGCTTTTGAAGGTTTCACTAAAGGTATGGGGCTTAATGTTAGCCTTATTTATGGAGGTGTCGGTTATGAGCAACAAGCTCAGAGCTTGAGTGTCGCAGATATTGTAGTAGCAACTCCTGGACGTTTAGTAGACCAGTTTTTCCAAGGGCACATGAGATTTGGAGAGCTAAAGACCCTCGTTCTTGATGAAGTAGATCGCATGCTAGATATGGGGTTTTTACCTATCGTCAAAAAAATAGTCAATCTCTGCCCATGGGAAGGTCGCCAGACACTTTTCTTCTCGGCAACCATGCCGTTACAAATTGCAAGCCTCTCCAAAAGCATTCTTAACAATCCAGAAAAGATTGAAGCAACCAAGGTTAGTAGTATTGCAGATACCATTGAACATGCAATTTATCCTGTAGCTAGCTTACAACGTGATGAGTTATTTACTCAAATTATCAAAAAAACAGATTATAGTTGCGCCATAGCATTTACCCGCACTCGCAAAGAAGCGGACCATCTCTATCAATTACTCAAAAAAGACTTACAAATAGATGCTGTAGTGATGCATTCTGACATTAGCCAAAGCAAGCGCACACAAAACCTTAGCGACTTTAGAGAAGGTAAAGTATCGCTACTTATCGCGACTAATGTAGCTGCTAGAGGTATTGACATCAAAGGTGTCAGCCATGTTATTAATTATCAAGTGCCAGAAAACCCAGAAGATTACGTGCACCGTATTGGAAGAACTGGTAGAGCTCAAGCAGAAGGCAAAGCCTACACGTTAGTTTCTGCACATGATTTAGATTATTTAGTTGCAGTCGAGCAACTCATCGGCGAAAAAATCAAACGTGAAAAATTAGCAGGGTTTAATTACCAATACACAGCTTTGCTCGATGAAGGTGGAGTTAAATCAGTGAGAAAACCCAGACGCCCAGCACCCAAAAGAAGAAGGAAATAAAACAGAGAATCATTTTAACACTTCTTAAATTAACATAACTTATCAGTTTAAGTAAAAAAACATTTATATGGTTGCGTGTAAATTTTATATACTTTTTATTTTCATATTGAGTTTATCAAGCTCTGCTTTGTATGGTAGCGAAGCGGTGTTAAATGAAACATTTGAAGAGCCTATCTCCAGTCGTAATTTAAGAACAGGCAAGGCTAGTGTTAATTTTCATGGTTGGTCTACAGGTAAAATTTTAGCTTCTTACCAATTTCAAGAAGGAAAAATCCTGATTAACAATACAACCAACAATAGAGGTATTCACAGTAACTCTACTCAAGTATTTCGTAAAAATGGCGATAGTTACACGGTCTCAACTGATTTTTATACTCTATCACTAGTGATGCCTAAAAACTTCATCAATCACCCCCACTCTATTTTCGTTGGCTTTGCCTCTGCCAATGCTGAGTTGAAATATTTTAATTCTCTTGTCGATGTCAAAAATAATAATACAAACTTAGAAACAAATTGTATTTATGTAGCTTGGGACAATAATATACCTAATCTAAGTCAAGGTGTTTTAAAACTCTACTCTAAAAATAGTGCGGCACAAAACAACCTCATGTTGCGCCCTTCTAATTTCTGGAAAAATGATCAAAACTATAAATTAGCACTCACATTAACGCTTATCGATATTGACTCGTCTTTATTTGAGATTTCTTATCAAGTCAGCCAAATAAATGCTCCTGACAATAGTAAAAATACTATTATTAACTCTAAACCTACTTAAGCCACCTTGCCTCACATTTTAAAATATGGAGTAAAAGCATCTATTTATGCTAAGCGAGCTTTAGAAACTAATCACTTTGACAGCTTAGATAATTTCACAGTTTCACATGAATTAAAAGCTGTTCCGGATCTAGCTAAACTCAAAGGAGATGAAGCTAAAAAAATAGCAGAAGCCAAAGCAGCTAAAGAGGCAGAAGAAGCTGCAAAATTAGCCGCTAAGAAAAAAGCAGAAGAGGAAGCTAAAGCTGCTGCAGAAGCTAAAAACGTAGATCAAAAACAACCAGGGCAGATTTCTTGGGAGATAAAGACTGTTTCTTCAGAACAAGAAACAGGATTTTTATATAAAACAGGGCATCTTATACAAGCTATAGATTTTGTAAAAACGAAAACTAAACCTTCAAAACTAGATGGCATCCAATTTAATCAACTTATCAAAGTAAATACTAAATACATAAAAGCTACTGGTCTCAAAAACCAAGGTGATAACTTTTACTTAAATTCATCAAGCATACTAAACGAAGGTCATTTCTTAAAAGGAAAAACCTCCATGACTATAAGTCTTACTAGTTTAACTATTGGTGAAACTTATTACTTTGATCTAATTATTATTAATCAAAGGGAAGAAGATAAATCTAAAAAATTCAAAGTAGCTACACTCAAGGTTCCATCTATTTCTTATTTTAATGAAAATGGATTTACTCTCATCAAAGGAGAGTTTACGGCAACTAGTTCAATGAAAAGAATTGAACTACAATCACCTGAAGGCAAATTAATTCAATTAAATGCCTTACAATTAAGGTCTAAAAATAAACCTGTTCCCCTTCTTTCAGCTGCAGATGCCTTCAAAAAATATGAGTCTACACCTAAGATTAATAATATCAAGGTAACCTCACAGCTCACTCCCGACATTACTGGTACACTTTCAAAAAAAGGAAAACTGATAGCAGCTATTAACTATGATGCGATCAATAGTGATGAAATGATACTAATAGATGAAGTGAAATTTAGATCTAGAGCGAGTACTAATTCTAAATACGTAGATTGTATTTTATTTGATAATAATTTTGATAAGTTTGCTAATAATCCTAAAAAATCTTCTTTTTTTAATTATGCTAAATGGTGTAAAGGAAAAGAAGCGCTTCTTATCTTTAAAGAGCTAATTCCGGGAAAAACTTATACATTTGACTACATCTATAATGATAACAGGTCTGCGTTTAAGGACAGAACTATTTCATTTGATAATGGAAAAACTTACCTCATTGCTTCTAGTCCAGACGCTACCTTAATTGCTAACTGTATGTTTAAAGCTACACATGAATCTATGGCTTTAAATTTAAAAACTAAGGATGCTGACGCGATTCAAATTAACGCTATTTAATTAAGATTACTAGATTAAGAGGAACAATACTTATAATGATTACAAGTTAGTTTGATCATTAAACTTCTTAAGTTTTACTTGTTAAAAATGTAAAACTTGTATAGTTTTTCAGCACTTAAAAACTCGCGTCGAGTTTATTCAATTTATATTATTATGTCATTTCAATCTAACTCTGATTTTGTCGATCAATTTACTAAAGGCGATGGTAGCCAAGGTAATTTTTATTCTCTACCTAAATTAAAAGATTACGGTTTCACTAACTTATCCAAACTACCTATTTGTATTCGTATTGTTCTCGAGTCTTTATTAAGAAACTTTGACGGTAAAAAAGTAACGGATGTCGATATTAAAAATTTAGCTAATTACAATGCACAAAATCCTGGTGACTTTGAAATCCCATTCACTGTTGCCCGTGTTGTTTTACAAGATTTTACTGGTGTTCCCCTTCTTGTAGATTTAGCAGCTATGCGTTCAGCTGTTAATGACATGAACCAAGACGCCAATATGATTGAGCCTCTTGTCCCTGTGGACTTAGTGGTTGATCACTCTGTACAAGTCGACTTTGCTGGTTCTCAACTAGCACTTGATAAAAACCTCGAACTAGAGTTTTCTCGTAACCGTGAACGTTATGAATTCCTCAAATGGGGTCAGCAAGCGTTTGATACATTTTCTGTAGTGCCTCCTGGTATCGGTATTGTTCACCAAGTGAACTTAGAGTACCTTGCTAAAGGTGTCTTAGACAAAGACAATACATTCTACTTTGATACCTTAGTCGGTACTGATTCACACACCACTATGATTAATGGTCTTGGTGTTGTTGGTTGGGGTGTTGGAGGCATCGAAGCCGAAGCAGGCATGCTTGGTCAGCCAGTGACCTTCCTCGTTCCTGAAGTAGTAGGTGTCAACCTTAGCGGAGCACTCAAAGATGGCGTTACTGCAACTGACTTAGCCCTTCATGTGACTCAACTACTTCGTGAGAATGGTGTGGTAGGTAAATTTATCGAATTTTATGGTCAAGGTGCTGTTGATTTATCACTTCCTGATAGAGCGACTATAGCTAACATGGCTCCTGAATATGGTGCTACTATGGGCTTCTTCCCTGTAGATAGTGAGGCGATTGATTACTTGCGTGGTACAGGTAGAGACGAAGAGCTCTGCGCTACAGTAGAAAATTACATGAAAGCCCAAGAGCTTTGGGGTATTCCTCAAAAAGGAGATATTGATTACTCTGTTGATCTTGATTTAGATTTAAGCACAATTGTGCCTTCTGTTGCTGGACCTAAACGTCCACAGGACAAAATTGCGGTTCCTGAGCTTAAGAACAAGTTTAATGAACTACTTGCAGCGCCTGTAGCTGACGGTGGATTTGCCAAGGAGAAAAACATCATAGACAACCCTGTTGTCGTCAATAGCAAAGACAATACTGCTGATACTATCAAAGATGGCTCAGTGCTTATTGCTGCAATCACTTCATGTACGAATACTTCAAACCCAAGCGTGATGCTTGGTGCAGGTATCCTTGCTAAAAAAGCCAATGAAAAAGGTCTTACCATTAACCCTGCGGTTAAAACGTCATTAGGTCCTGGTTCGCGTGTTGTCACAGAGTATCTCAACGAAACTCAATTACAACCTGAGCTAGATAAATTAGGATTCCAAACTGTAGGCTATGGTTGTACTACCTGTATTGGTAATGCTGGACCTTTAGATGCTGGTATCGAATCAGTAGTTAAAGATGAGAATTTAGTCGTGGCTTCTGTACTCTCAGGTAACCGTAACTTTGAAGCTCGTATTCATGGCTCTATTCGCTCTAACTTTTTGATGAGTCCTCCTCTTGTAGTCGCTTACGCTATTGCAGGCACTGTAGATATTGACTTAAGCAATGAAGCACTAGGTACTGATAAAGAAGGTAACCCAGTATTCCTCAAAGACATCTGGCCAACCCAAGAAGAAATCAAAACAGCTATGGTTTCAGCTCTTAAGCCTGAGGTCTTCAAAAGCCTTTACGGTAACTTTGAAGAGCAAAACCCACGCTGGAATGAAATTCCATCATCAACAGGTCATGTCTATGACTGGAATGAGCAGTCTACTTATATTCAGCAGCCTCCATTCTTTGATAGCTTTTCTGTCGAACCTAATGACGTGGTTGAAATTAAAAATGCTCGCCCATTAGGTATTTTTGCAGACTCTGTAACTACTGATCACATCTCTCCTGCTGGAGCTATTAAGCCAGACAGTCCAGCTGGTCGCTACCTCAAGGAAAATGGTGTAGAAGTCGCTCTCTTTAACTCTTATGGTTCAAGACGTGGTAATGACCAAGTCATGACACGTGGTACATTTGCTAATGTACGTATCAAGAACCTTATGGTTCCTGGTACAGAAGGTGGTGTGACTCTATTTTACCCTGAATTAGGCGCCGAAGCTCAAGTCATGGATATTTATGATGCAGCTAAAGCTTACGAAGAAACCAGCACTCCACTCGTTGTGATTGGTGGCAATGACTATGGCATGGGATCTTCTCGTGACTGGGCAGCTAAGGGCACTCGCTTATTAGGTGTTAAAGCCGTAATCACTAAGAGCTTTGAGCGTATTCACCGTTCAAACCTCGTAGGTATGGGTGTACTACCTCTCAACTTTAAGAATGAAGCTGATTATGACAAAGTGGTTCATTTGCATGATGCTCAATTCTCTATTTTAGGTTTAGATAATGATCTCTTACCTCAGTCTGAAGCGACTCTCGAGGTCACTACAGGAAAAGGCGAAGTATTTACCCTCCCTTTAATTGTGAGAATTGATACTCCAGTAGAAATTGATTACTACAGAGCTGGTGGTATTTTGCCATATGTTCTAGCTCAGATTCTAGAAGAAAACAGTTAAGCTTTATTGCTTAATAATCAAAGCTCAGTGAAATTATTTCACTGAGCTTTTTTTGTACTCTTGAAGCCTTAAGGTTGACGAAACAAAGCAGTTCCTCTAAAACGATAGCCTTATGGAACTATTGAAAATTACTCAATAATAATAATGATGGTATTAGCCCAACAAAATTTAGTATTCCAAGGTCCTCGTGATCCAGCTTATTTCGAAGAAAGCTCTATGCTGATTTGGTGGCTTATTTTGGCGGCTCTGTTGATTGTTACTGCCTTTATTATCATTTTGATAAAACGCCTTAAAAAACACAATCCCGAAGCTAAGCCTATCAATAAAGCTAGAGATCTACATACATGGGATAATTTAATTAACTACTGGCAACAAGCGGCTAGTGAAGATCCCTACCCATTAGACTTGATGATTGCTTTACTTAAACAAGGCTCTTACTTAGTCACGCATATTGAGCCAAAACAATCTCAGCTCGATAATTGGTTAAATTTAACCCCTCAAGAGTTAACCAAAAAGCTTACCCATTCACTCAATCAGAACCCAGAAATCAAAGCAAGTTTTGATATTAAATCCTATTTACAAAAACTCAATTATTTAGAGCATATTAGATTTAATCCTCAATTTAACCAATTACCACAAAAGCAATTGTTACAAACAACACTTGATGAGTGCCTTGTTTTGCTTAAGCAAGCAGAGCTCGCCAATCAAACGTCCTTAGAAGAGAATGTTCACTGATTTAACTTTTACTTTTGAAAACTCCTATTGGTTGCTGGCTCTTATTCCAGTAATTATTAGTTACTTTATTTATTGTCAGGCTAAGCCTACTCATTATCTTATTTTTCCTGGAGTTAAATTTCTCAACCACCAATCTAGCTCGCAACAGAAATCTGGAGGGCGCAAACCTCATCACATTTTATTAGGTTGTATTTTATTTTTACTGGTGATTAGTTTAGCTAACCCGTGTAAAAAAAATACCATTAAGGAGCAAGAACAAGAAGGTATTGATATTATTCTCGCTCTAGATATTTCCTTGTCTATGGATATTCGTGATTTCTATCACTTGGGGATCAAGGAAACACGCTTAGAAGCAGCTAAACGTGTTGCTCAAGAGTTTATAGCACTAAGGGGTAATGACAGAATTGGCATAGTTATTTTCTCTGGGCAACCTTACCGTATTAGCCCTATTACTTTTGATCATAACTGGGTCATTGAGCAAATTAAAGATATTGAGATTAACAGTCTCAAAGAACAAGGAACTGCTATTGGGTCTGCTATTGCGGCCGCTTCATTAGGCCTAAAAAAACAAGGTGCAAAGAGTAAAATCATAGTTCTTATCACTGATGGGGCTAATAATGCGGGTAAGCTAAAACCCAATGATGCTGCTAAATTAGCAGAGGAATTAGGTATTAGAATTTACACCATTGCTATTGGTAGTGATAATAAACAAGTCGAATACCAAAATAGAATTATTAAACAAAATCAATTTGATACAACGGCTCTTAAAGAAATTTCAGAAATTACCCATGGTATTTTTCACAGAGCGCAAACAGCTCAAAAACTCCAAGAAGCTTTCGAAAAAATTAATGATCTAGAAACCAGTTCCTTTAATAGCCCCACTTATGACCAAATTATTTCTTATCGACCTTACCTTATTATTCTTATGCTGATTTTACTCAGCTTATTTATGCTCATCCAATATGGGCCTAAAAAATAATTATTTATGACTTATTTTGATCACCCTTCATTCTTTTGGTTATTCCTCTTAATAGGGGTAATCTTGTTCTGTGCTGTTGTTGGGAAAATACGTCACACCAAAGAGTTAAGTTCATGGATAGCTCCTAGACTTAGCAAAAAGCTACATCAAGATATGGGAACGACAAACTATACTTGGCAGCTAGGCTTGCTTAGCTTGGTAATGGCGGCACTCATCATTGCGTTAGCAAAACCTATTCTCAATGAAAAGATTGTTGAAATTTCTATAGAACAACAAGATGTCTGCCTAATCATTGATACGTCAAAAAGTATGGAGGTCAGAGATGTTACTGTACCACGTATCGAGCAAGCTAAAATTATCGCCCATGATATTATTAGTCATTTGCCTTACAGTCGTGTCAGTCTTATTGCCTTTGCTGGAGATGCTTTTACATTAGCTCCTTTCACCCAAGATCATGAAGCGCTAAAAGACATTATCTCTCAAATGGACACTGATATTATAGGTTCTCAAGGAAGTTCAACAGAGCAGCTTTTTGCTAACCTAAAAAAGCTTCAAAAGCACTACCAAAATGAACCTTTAATTATTTTAATTTCTGATGGAGAATGGCATGATGATAGCCCCCTGAAAAAAATGATGAGCGAGCTACCTATTAATTCTAAATGGTTAACTATAGGCATCGGCACAACAGAAGGAGATTTAATCCCCTCAGCTACAGACCCTAGTGGCTACCTAAAGGATGACAACAATTACACTATACTTAGTCGCCTTAATTCTGAACAACTGCGTTCATTAGCAAAACTCAGTGCAGGTTCTTATCTAGAAAATCCTTCTACTGCGGCACTCATATCAACCTTAGAATCCAATCTCGCCAAAACTCAAACCATGCAACAAGGGTCTGAGCAAGTATCTATTAAAAGTGATGCCGTGTTTGCTTATTTGGTTACGGCATTAGTATTACTTCTAATTTATATGCTAAAACCATTATTAACTAATAAATCACCTCTCTCTTTAGGTGTATTATTCGCTCTTTTAGTGAGCATACCCACGCAAGAGGCGCAAGCTGTTCTTTTTAGTCAATCACCTTCTCATGTTCTACACCAAGCAGCTACAGCTTATTACAAGCAAGACTTCAAAACTGCTTATAAAAGGTATAGTAAAGCTTTAACTTACGATGAGCCTGCTGTTCAAGCAGATGCTTATCAGGGGTTATCCTCCACCCTCTATCAGCAAGGCTGGCAACAACTCGACCCTCAAATAAAAATTAAAGATACACAAGGAGTCAGCCTAGAAACTCTTGTCCAAAAAATTCAGACGATTATGCAAACAGGCCAAATCAAGTCTGAGCAGATCGAGAGTACTCGCCAATTATGGGAAGAAGCCCTTGGTCAATTAACCCAAGTCCCCGAAACCATTAAAGCTCCCAACCAAGCTGTTATTGAAGCTCTGCTAGAAGCCCTAAAACAAGAGGAACAAGAACAGGAGCAACAACAAAATCAAGATCAACAAGAAGATTCAGAAAATCAAGACCAGCAAGATCAACAAGAAGGCGATAACCAGCAAAACCAAGATTCAGAAAACTCAGAAGATTCATCTCAAGAAAATAATCCAAGCGAAAATAGTGATGATATGCAAGAAGATCAAGGGGATTCAGAGGACTCCAATGAAGGTCAGGATCAACAACAAGATTCATCTGATACCGAAGATTATCAAGAAGCTAATCAGCAAGAAGCCTCTCAAGAACAACGAGAACAAGCTGAAAAGCTGTTAGAGCAATATGCTGATTTACAGACAGAAGCTCCAAAAAACTCTGAACTTAAAAAAATAAAAAGCCGTAATAAAGGTAAAAATTATTAGTTATGAAATACTTATTCACTCTACTCTTTATCTCTCTGCTCTCTTGGGCTGGAGCTCAGCAGAACTCTGGTCAACCCTATGCTCAAGTTGAAGTGAGTAGCTTCAATGTTATCGAAGGCGAAACCTTTTTCTTATCTGTAGATATCTACAATGATAAAGCTAAATCACCTCCTCTAATTAGTACTCATCCTAACCTAAGTATTATAGCTTCTGATCGTCAATTTCAGCAAAAAAACCGCCAACTTATAGATAGCTTTATTTATCAGGTTACAATCAAAAAATCAGGGATCATTGAGTTGCCACCTATAGAGGTTTATACTCAGAAAGGTGGTCTTATAAAAACAGCACCTCTTAAGTTTATAGCTCAAGATTTCAGTCAAGTAAGTTGGGATACTCTGACTATTGACCAACAAACCTTAGCTTATGGAACCATACTCAATGCGAGTAACTCCAGGCCTTATGTCGGCCAAATGGCGAGTGCTTACCTCAAGGTCTTACTACCTGCTAATATTAATATAGAGGAATTTAGAGAATTAGATTTAGCATTCAATAATATTGCAGCAGATCCTTTTTCTCTGCAAAATGCACCTTTTAATAGTGTTAATACTATACGTGTAGATGGTGCTAAATACCAAATTTACAATTTTAATACGCAATTTTCATGCTTGAACCCTCAAGAAGCCAGTATAGGTGACGGTGAGCTTATTCTTGCCGTGCGAGCAGTCAATAGATCTATGGGTATTTTTCAAACCTACACTACCATTGATTTGAATTTCAACTTACCTGAAATCACACTCCAGGCACAAAACTTACCTGAAGGAAAGCCTGCTGACTTTACTGGTGTCATTGGTGACTTCACTTTATCAAGTAGTGCTAACTTGGAAAATTATACTAGTTTTAGTGATGTAATCAATGTGACTTTTAATCTACAAGGTGAAGGCAATTTTAATGATAGCATTATACCAACTATTACAGACACAGACAATTGGCAGGTATACCCCACTCAAATCGTTAATGCTGTCACGCAGAATAATTACCACGATATAACTTTTCATCAAATTATTCGTAGTAATCAGCCACAAAAAGTAATTCCTAGCTATAGCTTTAATTACTTCAATCCAAAAACTGGTCAGTATGAAACGGCTCAATCAGAGCCTATTGAATTACCTAGTTTAGTGATTGATTCAGCTACTGCCTTAGCTGAAATCAACACACAAAAGCTCACCCAACCTTTAGGCCTTCTCACCCAACCTTTAGGCTGGAAGCAAGTTATCGTTGCGGACTTATCTAATGAAATAAAGCTTATTTTAAGCATTAGTCTAATTGTTCTTACGCTTTATCTTATTATCCTCATTATCATCACTGTCAAAAAATACCAATGTGCCAAGCTTCATCACCAATTAAAGCAACAGCTTTTACAGACGCTCAATCAGAGTTTAACTAGGCAAAGTTTTTATAAAAACTTACTACACCACCTCGATATCTACCTCAAAAAGAATAATAATCAAAAATTGCCTAAATCTCTAACCCTTGAGCATGAACAATGGCTCGCTTATGCTTACGATAAAGATAATCAAACATCTTTAGATCATCACCAAGCTAACAAAGCCATTAAACTTACTCTTAAAGCGGTGCAAAAAACTAAAACTAAAACAAAGCCTAAACCTAAAGCACTTAAAAATCATCATACACTAAGTCTATTTATCCCACTCAGCTTATGCATATTGAGCTTAATGAGCTCATGGTCTCAAGCAGCTACCAATACTCAACCTGACTACTGGAACCAAGCATTTGAGTTGTATGAACAGGATAACACTATCGAAGCCTTAGAGCTCTACCAAAAGCTCATCGATGAATACTCACAAGAAACTTCTAATATAAATCCTTTAGCTGATTTATATTTCAACTTAGGTGTGTGTTATGAAAAACTGCAACGTGTAGACTTAGCTCATCTCTCTTACCTGTACGCACTAGATATCCAACCCTCACACCCTACAAGCACACATAATTTGGCCATACTCACCAATAAACAAGATTTTGCTCAACCTGCAGTTAATGCCAGTTGGCTGTCTGTTATTAACAACTACCATCTTTGGATCATTAGCTTAGCTTTAGTTTTAGCTATTATTTTCCTTTTACACTTAATTTCAGCCAAAAAATCTAATCATAAATCAATCTCTTTATCTCTATTTATTATTTCTTGTATGATTCTACTTGGCACCTTAATTTTATATGTATATAATTATTTTTATAAAGAAAGTATTAATGTCAACTCTCATTCTTCTTCTCTAGCTATCATTATTTCCGCTACATCTGCTGATTATTTTGAAAGTGCTTCATCTCAAAGCACTCGACTAGGAATCCTCGCCTCTGGAGCTCCTGTTTATGTAAAGGCTCAACGTGAACCTTATTCACTGGTTCAACCTATTAGCGACCAACAAGGTCAACCATCTAGTCTAGGTTGGTTAAATAACCAGTTATTCTGTCTTGTATCTCAAGCTCCACAAATCTTACTTCAACCGTTTTCTATTTTATCGTCTGATTCCCCTCCGACTAACTCAAACACCCCTCAAAGTTAGCTCTCTATAGACGCTGTATTTAGTAAAGCTGTCCAAGAGAGTTAAAGAAAATTTACCTAATCCCCCTGCTCTACTAATTATGCCTATAAAACGTCTAGAATTCGAATCCGCCTATGTTCTTGAAGCTCTTTTAGCTGAAGATGAAAAACTACTCAATTACCTCGATGATGAACTAGAGGTAAAAAGTATTACTAGAGACCATTGGATAGAGTTTGAAGGCGAACCACAGGCTTTAGATAGAAGTCAGCGTGTTTTTGATGACCTACTTTTATCTTATAAACAAAAACAAATAATCACACCTAGTGAATTTAAGCTGTCTGTAGAGCTTAGCAAAGACTCTTCTGATTTAAACCTGAGCGCCCTAAGCAGCCTTAAGCTCTTAGGTAACAAAGGCAAGCCCTGTATCACCGCTAAAAATCCAGAGCAACTTAGCTACCTACAGTCGATGATCGATCATAGTGTTGTTTTCGGTTTAGGTCCTGCTGGAACAGGTAAAACCTATCTTGCGATGGCGATGGCTCTATCACTTTTAGAGCAAAAGAAAATTCAAAAAATCTATCTCACAAGACCTGCTGTCGAGGCAGGTGAAGAATTAGGCTTCTTACCAGGTGATCTACATGAAAAAGTAGCGCCTTACCTCACCCCTCTCTATGACGCTATGCAAGCTATGCTTCATCAAGACGAAATCAATCATTATTTACAAAACAATATTATTGAAATCGCACCTCTTGCTTACATGCGAGGTCGCACGCTCGCTAATGCTTTTGTTATTTTAGATGAAGCGCAGAACACGACTTGCGAACAAATGTACATGCTCCTGACTCGTCTTGGAGAAAATAGTCACTGTGCCGTCACTGGTGATTTATCTCAAATTGATCTAAAGCCACGCGTCGACTCTGGGTTGCGTGAAGCCACACAAGTACTAAAATCTTCAGATAAGATTGCTTTTCATCACTTCACAACACAAGCCATTGTACGTCATCCATTAGTAAAAGAAATTATTGAGTCTTACGAAAAACACCGTAACCCAGGGTCTGAGGCTTAATTAAATCGCTGATCACCCCTTAGAGCTCTAATTAATTTACAGCATAATAAAAAACCTTGCTTATTTAGCTATACTTTTTACAATCTTGCCTCCTCAAAGAGGAATACTGCTCACCTAAACTATGTCTAGTGATAGCCCTATCATCACGATTAGTTGTATTTAATTATCTTAATTAAAGGAGCAATTTGATGATGTTTAAGACGCTAAAAAAACTTATCTCACGTTGGAAACTCTCCAAAAAAGGCTTATATAATGGCAAGCCAAGAAGGAAGCTAAAAACCAATGGCACAGCCAACACTTTCAAGTCGAGCTTAGTCATTAAATCTGGTTTTTACCTTATTTTCATTATAGTTATGGCCTATCTATATGGTCGTGCTCAAAGTTCTGCAAACTCTTGGGGAAACTTTCTTGTATACATAGGGCTTATTACTACATCGTTAGTGAGCTTAGAAATTAATTTCAAAAATTTAGTTAAAGATAACCAAAAGGCTATACTTATTTTATTAATTGTAGCGCTACAGATTATTCTACATAAATATATTTATTTGTTTATTGAAGCTAGAGATTTATCTACGAGTTATCTTTTTTTATGTTCACCGTTTGTGTTAGCACCTATTGTTCTAACGTTATTACTTGATAGAAAAGTCGGCTTCTACGCTGCAATTTTTTGTAGTTTAATTAGTACTTCAATTATTGATAGCTCTATCAATCAAGCCATTTTAGTAACGGGGTTAATCACTGGGTTTATGGCAGCTATACTAGCCAATAGAATACGCTCCAGATATCAATTACTCAAATTAGGTATGTTAATGGGGGTCATGATCCTCATTTTGGGTTCGATTTTCCAAATCATTGTATTTCCTTGGTGGAATATCAACAGCTGGCAACAAGATAGCAGTCATACCTTCAGTTTGATTTTATGTGCTTTGATTAACGGCATTCTAACTTCGATGATTGTCACTCCTCTATTGCCCGTTCTTGAGCAGTATTTTGAAACTACTTCCGTATTAGGCTGGTTAGAACTCAGTGACCTTAAACACCCTTTATTAAAACGCTTGCAGCTTGAGGCTTCTGGTACTTTTCAGCACAGCATGTTAGTAGCCACTCTTTCAGAAGCTGCAGCAGAGAGTATAGGTGCTAATGCCATGCTATGCAGAACAGCATCCTATTTTCATGATATTGGAAAACTAGAAAAACCTGAATACTTTGTAGAAAATCAGTCATCAGACATGGCCAATCCTCATAATTCACTCACGCCTTCTATGAGCGCTTTGGTTATTATCTCTCATGTGAAAGATGGTATTGATTTAGGGGTTAAAAGTAAATTAAAGCCCTCTATTGTTGAAATCATTGAACAACACCATGGCTCTTCTTTGGTGCGCTTCTTTTATCATAAAGCGCTAGAGCACCAGCAACAAATTAAAGAAGATATAGCCAATGGACAAGCTTCTGAACTAGACCTGCCTGAAGTAAAGGAGCATAATTTCCGCTACCCAAATAGAAAGCCTCAATCTCAAGAAGCCGCAATTGTGATGATTGCTGACTCTGTAGAGAGCGCCTCACGCAGTCTTAAAAAACCCACTCAAAAAAATCTTCGTTCTCTCATTGATGAAATCGTATTAGAAAAAATTAATGATAAGCAATTTAACGAATGCAACCTTAGTTTTTCTCAATTAGAACAAATTAAAACTTCTCTCTACAAGACCTTAAGCTCAATTTTACATCATAGAATTAAGTACCCAAGTAAAAAAGCAACGGCGGCTATCAAAAAATCTGATCACTGATTTATGTCAAAAACACCTATTCCTTGTTCAGTTTACAATAATCAAACTCAACTAGACCTAGATGACGCGTGGCTCGCTAAGATCCCATTATGGGTAGAGCAGTATGTTTGGCCACAGGCTAGTTCTTGCCAATTAGATGCTAGTGTATTTAATGAGCTAGACTTTTTAGAAATCGCCTTCATTGATGATGAGGCTATTAGTAAGGCACACGCTGATTTCATGGATGACCCTACACCTACTGATGTTATCACTTTTCTACATGGAGAACTGCTTATTAGTGTTGAAACAGCACATAAACAAGCGCTCCTACACAAACAAGAGTTTCACACAGAATTATTACGTTACATCATTCATGGCATCTTACATTTAGCGGGGCATACTGATTATGAAACTGAAAATCAGAAACAAATGCTTGAAGCTCAAGAGGTAATTTTAGCTAACACTATTTCTGATTTTAAATAGCTTAAGAAACAAGGGTTTCTATCTATTTAAAGCCTAAGATAAACGCCTCTTTCTATTCTGAGTAGATCACAAAAGGGATTCTTATTATAGAGTAAGTTTACTTTAGTTGTTTTTCAAAGAAATTAAGAAAATTGGCTTGGCAATAACTAGCCTTTAGCTTATTTTTTGTAACCATTTAGTCTGGTTATTACAAATAGCGCACAAGCTTAGCTATAACCTTTATTACAAATAATAAAATTTTTAATATGTCAAATTTTTACCACAGCTCTACACCACGCATTGATTCTCTTCACAGTTTTGACAACGAGAAAGATAACTGCGGCATGGGTGCCCTTGTTAATATTCACGGCAAGCCTTCTTACAGTATCCTCAATCAAGCTCTCTGCTCTGTGGCAAATATGACACATCGTGGTGCGGTTGATGCTGATATGAAGACAGGTGACGGCTCTGGTATCCTTAGTCAAATCCCGTTTCCTTTATTTCAAGAAGCTGCAGCTGAGCTGGGAACTAAAGTTACCGACAAAAGCATTTTAGGTGTTGGTGTCTTCTTTTTCCCTAAAGGCGACAATGATGCACAAACCAGAATTAAAGAATTAACTGAATCAGCTCTTACCAAGCGTAATATCACTATTATCGGTTGGAGAAAAACACCTGTTGATATCCACGCCCTAGGTAAACTCGCTCAAAAAACTGTACCGACTATTGAGCACTTACTGGTACTTAATGAAACAGGTTGTGACCAAGATAGCTTCGAAAGGTCTCTCTACCTTTGTCGCCGTGAGGTAGAGCTTGGCACAAAAGATATCGCTGATTTTTATATCCCGACTCTTTCAAGTTACCTCATTTCATATAAAGCCTTAGCTATGCCTGAAGCGCTCAAAGCGTTTTACCTCGATTTACAAAACCCTAAATTTGAAACAGCTATTGCTTTATATCACCAGCGCTTTTCAACCAACACATTCCCTGCTTGGCCTCTTGGTCAACCATTTAGAAACATGTGCCACAATGGTGAAATCAACACGGTTAAAGGTAACCGTAACTGGATGGCATCACGCGAGGAGCTCTTTGAATCAGATATCTGGGGTGAAGACGTCAAATGGCTCCAACACCTCCTCTCAAGTGGTGAATCTGACTCAGCTTCACTAGACCATGCTTTAGAGCTGCTCATTCTTTCTGGTCGTGAACCCGAACATGCGATGTGCATGCTCGTTCCTCCTGCTTACATACATGACCAAGATATCTCTAACGAGCTCAAAGCCTTCTACGATTACCTATCTTCATTCTCTGAGCCTTGGGATGGCCCAGCAGGCTTAGTTTACACTAATGGTAAAAAAGTCTGTGCCTCACTGGACCGTAACGGCTTACGCCCTTCAAGATTTGTTCTAACTGATGACGGCACTTTATATATTGGCTCAGAATCAGGTGCTGTTTGCTTCCCTGAGGACAATGTTAAGCAACGTGGACGTTTAGGACCAGGCGAAATGATGAGTATCGAACTTGGTAAGGGTTACATAGAATTTGATAAAGACATCAAAGAAAAACTCGCTAGACAAAAGCCTTACCGTCAATGGATAGAGGAAAACCGCCTCGAGCTTAGCGACTTTGTATCACAAGAAGCTCAAGTATCAGAAATAGAGCTCGACCCAGTCTTACGCTCACGTATCCAAATTAGCCAAGGCATCACAGCCGAAGATCTAGACATGGTATTCCCTCCTATGATAAAAGGCTCTCAAGAGGCCGTCTTCTCTATGGGTGACGATATCCCTCTGGCTGTATTGTCTACTCAGCCACGCTTGCTTTTCACTTACTTTAAGCAACTTTTTGCTCAAGTGACAAATCCACCTATTGATCCTATTCGTGAGTGGTCAGTCATGTCTCTACAGGCAGCCTTAGGTTCAGAAAGTAATTTACTCACTGAAACACCTGAGCACGCCCATGTGCTCAACCTTCAATCTGCCCTCCTTTTTGAACATGAGTTAGAAACTATCCAAACTTTACGTAACGAAGGTTTTATTACTAAAACAATTGATACTACATGGGATGCTTCAAAAGGCTCAGCAGGATTACAGCAAAGACTAGAAGAAATTTATAAAGAAGTAGATGCCGCTGTCGAAGCTGGGGTTAATATCCTCATACTTTCTGACAAAGCCATATCAGCTACACGTATAGCTATTCCATCACTCATGGCAACTGGCGCTGTGCATCACCACCTCAACCGCAGCCGTAAACGTATGCGTGCTTCAATTATTGTCGAAACAGCTGAAGCTAGAGATACTCATCAACTTGCTTGCTTGTTTGGTTTTGGTGCTACAGCTGTTTGTCCTTACCTTGGTTATGCTACGGTTAGACAACTGTGCACTGAAGACAACAAACTTAGTGATATTCCTGCAGACAAAGGTATGGCTAATTACCGCAAAGCCCTTGAAAAAGGTATCCTTAAGATTATGTCTAAAATGGGGATCAGTGTACTCAACTCTTATCAAGGAGCGCAAATCTTTGAAGTTCTTGGCTTAAATAGCGAGGTTATTGATGCTTGCTTTACAGGAACTTCATCTCGTATTGCTGGTATCGGGTTTAAGCAAATCGCAGAAGAAAGCATTATTCGCCATAAGGCAGCTTGGGAGCCAGCGAGTGAAGCTCCTCTTGATTTAGGCGATCCAGGTTACAACCGTTACCGTAAACAAGGTGAGCGCCATGCACTTACCACTGAAGTGATTAAAAATTTCCATAACTACGTCAAACATGGAAAAGCTGAGGATTACGATGATTATGTCAAAGCGACATTAGACTCTCACCCTATCACCATCAAAGATTTATTAGAATTCAAACCAACCACTGCCATCCCTCTTGACGAAGTAGAAAGCGTAGAATCCATTAGAAAACGCTTCACCACAGCGGCTATGTCTATGGGCGCTCTATCTCCTGAAGCTCACGAAACCTTAGCTATTGCTATGAACCGTATTGGTGGTAAATCAGATTCAGGTGAAGGTGGCGAAGATGCTCGTCGTTACACCCCTTACCCTAATGGTGATTTGGCTCGTTCACATATTAAACAAGTGGCTTCAGGTAGATTCGGTGTGACAGCTCACTACCTGGTCAATTGTGATGAAATTGAAATCAAAATGGCACAAGGAGCCAAGCCTGGTGAAGGTGGACAACTTCCAGGTCACAAAGTCACTGGACTGATTGCTAAGTTACGTAATACTCAACCAGGTATTCAACTTATTTCTCCTCCCCCACATCACGATATTTACTCTATTGAGGACCTGGCACAACTTATCCAAGACTTAAAAGAAATCAATCCTCGTGCTCGTGTCACAGTTAAACTCGTTTCTGAAATGGGGGTAGGCACAGTCGCCGCAGGTGTAGCTAAGGCGAATGCTGACACTATTCTTATCTCAGGTCATGATGGAGGTACTGCCGCATCACCACTTAGTTCAACTAAGCATGCAGGTGCCCCTTGGGAGCTTGGTTTAGCCGAAGCTCAGCAAACTTTACTGCTTAATGGCTTAAGAAACAAAGTAACTCTTAGAACTGATGGTGGTCTACGTAATGGTAAAGACGTAATTGTCGCCGCTATTTTAGGTGCAGAAGAATACAACTTTGGTACTATTGCTATGATTGCTATGGGTTGTGTATATGTACGTAAGTGTCATTTAAATAACTGCCCCGTTGGTGTCGCAACTACAGATCCTAAGTGGAGAGCCAAATTCAAAGGCACACCAGAAATGGTGATTAATTTCTTTGATGGTGTAGCTGGTGAAGCACGTCAGACTATGGCTAAATTAGGTATTAGAAGTATTAATGAACTTATAGGAAGAACAGATTTACTACAACAAAGACATGTGCCGGATCACCCTAAAGCTAACATGGTAGATCTCTCTTCAGTTCTCAAAGACATTGTGCCAGAATTAGCTCAAGCTTCGGATCAAGACCCTTCATCCATAACTCGTTATCGTACTTTTGAGCGTAATGAAGGTGTGCACAAAAAAGCTGTAGATATTCAAATACTTAAAGATATTGCAGAATTAACCCAAGCTCAAGATGAGGTAAACCCACTAGCTAAGGTTATGGATCATCCTCCTATCGAGTTGAGCTATGACGTTGTGAATACTGACAGAAATCTTGGCACGCGCATCAGTGGACGTGTTGCAGAGTGCTACGGTGTCGAAGGTCTTCCAGAAAACAGTATTAATTTAACTTTTAATGGTACAGCTGGACAGTCATTAGGTACTTTCCTTACCAGTGGTATTACGCTTACTGTCAAAGGTGAAGCTAATGATTACGTAGGCAAAGGTATGTCAGGTGGTCATATTATTGTTAAACCAGCTGATATTGCCAGATTTAATCCTGCCGACAACTCTATTGTAGGTAACACTTGTCTCTATGGAGCTACTGGTGGTCATTTATGGGCTAACGGTAAGGCTGGTGAGCGATTTGGTGTAAGAAACTCAAATGCTACCGCAGTAGTTGAAGGTATTGGTGATCATGGCTGTGAATACATGACTAATGGACGCATCGTCGTGCTAGGTCTTACAGGCTCTAATTTTGGAGCTGGCATGTCTGGAGGTGTCGCTTATGTATTTGATGAAGATCAACACTTTGTTCGTCGTGTGAATGAAGAAATGGTAGTACCTCTTGCAGTTAAAAGACCTGAAGATATTGCTGATTTAAAAAATCTTATTATTGAACATGCCAAACGTACAGGCAGCGGCAAAGCCCTTGCTATACTCGATGATTGGGAATATTGCTTAAAACGCTTTGTTCGTGTTATTCCTAAGGAAAAAGCCGCTCTTGAGGCTTCGGAAAAACAGCATGAAAATGCCATTAATAAAATGTAATTATTTAACCAAAACAGACTAAAAGCCTCACTTAACTTATTAAGTGAGGCTTTTTATGCGTAAAATAATTTATGAACTTGAATTATCAATATCAGTTAGATACATTGTTAAATCTATTATTAATTTATGTCAGAAGAAATAAAAGAAAATCCTGCTGAAAACTTCTCAAATTTTAGCTTAGAAGCTATCGCTCAATCTGAAGAGTTAGCATTAAAAGAAGAGGCCAAAGCTAAAAAGAAACGAGTTTTCCTTAGTGGTATTATTGGTCTAGGTGCTACTCTTGCTATTCTAGGAATTTTAACACTTTTTGTTAAATTTATTATTCCTGATGAACCCGCTATCCTCAGTGTTTATAGTGGAGCACCACCTGCAAAAGTAGTCAAACAAGAAAAGCCAAAAAAAATACCTCCACCCACAGCTGAAATTCCTATTGTTAGCACTAACACTAACGCAAGCGTCACTATCGATATTCCAGAAATTGAAATTCCAGAAATCGAAATTGATGAAGTAGATTTAGAATCTGAAGACTTTGAAATGTCACTTGATGATTTTGTAGGTCTTGAATTAGATGGACTAGACAGCGATATGTCGAGCATGTTCGCTCAAGCTAGAGCTCCTAAATCCGTAGTATTTGTTATTGATTATTCTTTATCTATGCGTGGTCGAAAAATTGAACTAGCTAAAAAAGAATTAGCTAAAGCTGTCAAACGAATGAAAAACGGCACTAAATATCAAATTATTTTCTTCGGGGGTCCTGTATGGCTAGCTGAAGACAAAGTCACCTTAGGAAAGGAACACCCTGTTTTTGTAGAAACACGTACAGATATTAATGGTAATACTTATAAACGTAAAGGTAGTATCTGGGTTGACTCAAAAGGAAATGAGGCAGCTATTGATATTAAGTATCGTGTAGCTAATGATGCAACTATTGCTGAAAGCATCAAACATGTACAAGAAAACCCTATGTCTTTTGGAACTCGTTGGGTAGAGCCTGTTGAACTAGGACTATCTCTCAAACCAGAACTTATTTATTTTATGACGGATGGCACAGGCGGAAATCAGCAGCAAATGGAAGGATTAGCAAAAAAAGCTGAAAGTCAAAATACCGTGATCAATAGTATTGCTTTCATGATTTCAGAAAGACTCGAAAAACCAATACTTACTGTAGCTGAAATGACAGGTGGACTATTCACCGTTGTTGATAAAAAAGGTGAACATGAAATCAAAAACCTCAAACAATAAGTCTAAGTTTTTGTAGAAAACACCTAAATAGGTATCAATAAAAACGTGGGACGCAGTGTAGACGTAAAGCTGCTCGAATATCACGTATTGACCTCAACAGTTTCTAGTTTACTAAAAACAAGGAATTTTAAATGGGTAATCACTCGAGCAAAACTAGTGATTAAAAATATGGAGTTTTGGATGATTAAGAGGCTTGAAACATGACCGTGGAGCGCAGTGTAGAAATAGAGCTACTCGAGCACCACAAGTATTAGCTACAACAGTCTTCTGCACCACTAAAAACGAGGAGTTTTAGTGGGATAAGCGCTTTGACGAAGAACCTTAGGGTGAAGTGTAGAAAAACCTACTCGAGACCTAAGGAACGTCTGAGAAAAAGCGCTTAGCTACTAAAAGAACCGTTTTTAGTGAATTTAAGGAAGACCAGTGGGGTAATCAGAAGATTCAGGATAGTTGATGAAAACAATCCTGAGAATATGACTACAGCTACTGGGTGGAGTATTTCTTTACCTGTCTCTCCTGCTGACAATACCAGTGGTAAGAGTGCTAATAAGGCAGTTAAAGCAGTCATTAGGACTGGCACGAGGCGCTCTTGCGTACCTCTGATGACCATCGCTTGATCGAAGTTCTCGCCTTCGTAGCGCATGAGGTGTAAGTAATGAGAAATCATCATAATTCCATTTCTTGAGGATATGCCTATGAGGGTAACAAACCCTATAATCGTAGCAATAGAGAAGACCCCTCCACTGAGCCACACCCCTACGACAGAACCAATAAGCGCTAGGGGTATGGTCAGCATCACTTGCAAGGTAAGATTGATACTTTTGAAATAAGAATAGAGGACTAGGAAGATTCCAGCAAGAGAGAGTAAACTAAGCCATAGTATATTCTTTTGCGCTGAGCTTTGGCTCTCAAACTGTCCGCCATATTCAATATAATAACCTTCTGGGAGATTTAAGTTATATTTAAGAACGGTTTTAATGTCTTCGACGACACTGTAAACATCTCTATCTTGAGTGTTAGCCTGCACAATGATGCGACGATTGACATCCTCACGGTTAATCATATTAGGACCTTTAGCCTCCTCAACACTAGCAAAGGCGCCTAATGGTATCACTTGCCCACGCAAGGTATCAAAGGGGATTTTCTCAATCGCCTCTTTGTCTGTTCTGACTTTGTCATCAAGGCGGAGAATCACATCATAGACACGACGCCCTTGCATAATGTTCATGACTTTTTCGCCTTGGAGTGCCAATTCTGCATGCTCAGCAGCCTCACCAATCATCACTCCATGTTGGCGTGCTTTGTCCTTGTCAAAGATGATGTGCAACTGAGGTATCAGGAGCTGTTGCTCGACTTGTAAATCAGCAATACCTCGCACGCGTTCTATGAGTTGTTCTGCTTCTAAAGCTTTTTGACGCAGTATGGTTAAATCTTCGCCAAATATTTTGATAGCAATTTGAGAGTTCACGCCTGAAGTGATAAAATCAAGGCGATGCGAAATAGGCTGACCTATATTGATCACTACCCCTGGAATTTTTTCTAATTGTGAACGGATATCTCTCATCACTTCGGCTTTACTGCGCCCTGCTTTTTTATCTGACTGATGGAGGCTTAATTCTATTTCAGTGGTGTTGACACCTAATGCATGCTCATCCTCTGCGGCTCGACCAGTTCTACGTCCTGTGTGTTTGACTTCTGGGATTTCATGAAGAAGGTTTTCAGCTAGAGTCGCCATACGGTTAGATTCTTGCAAAGCTGTCCCAGGAGGCATGGTGATGTTGAGTGTATAACTACCCTCATTAAAAGCTGGCAAGAACTCTCTACCAAATTTGGGTATAAGAAGGATTACAAGAGCTAACATCCATATAACAAGCCCTACGGCTATCCATGTTTTACTAAAAGCTTTTTTGAGGTAAGCTGTAATGCCACGCTTAAGGTGGCGTACAAGCCAGCTATCTTTTTGATGCTGCATCTGTTTCATGTTAGGCAAGAGATATGAGCAAAGCACAGGAGTCACCGTTAGTGATACAAACAAAGAAGCCACAATAGAGGTCACATAAGCCAAGCCTAACGGTAGGAATATTTTACCCTCTAGCCCACCCATCGCAAATAGAGGTAAGAAGACAAATATCACCACAATAGTCGCAAATACTATAGAGCTGCGAATCTCTCTAGAAGCTAAATAAACAACTTCTATACTTGGTTTGCCTTTGCCTTGCTTGGCGAGCTGTTTGTTCTCACGCAAACGTCTAAATACATTCTCTACATCGACAATCGCATCATCTACAAGCTCACCAATAGCGACGGCTAAACCACCAAGGGTCATGGTATTAATACTCAACCCAAACCATTTAAAGATAATAAAACTCACTACAAAGGATAGTGGTATAGCCACGAGGGTTATACTTGTTGTTCTAAAGTTAAGTAAGAATAGAAGCAATACAATCGCTACTAATACCGAGCCATCCACGAGAGCTTCGATAATATTCTCAATGGCATTATGAATAAAGTCTGCTTGTTTAAAAATCTCAGCATTGATGGTCACCCCCTCTGGCAAGGTTTCTCTCACAGAGTCCAAGGTCTCCTCAATCGAATCAGTGACACTAATTGTGTCTGCTCCTGGTTGCTTGGAAATGGCTAGCATTACAGCCGGTTTACCATCTACAGCTGCATCTCCTCGCTTAGCTGTTGGCCCTGCTATTTTAATCTCTGCTAGATCGGCTAGAGTGAGCGCTGGGTAGTTCATATCTACCTGCTTAGCGATGACAATTTTTTTCAAATCGTCGAGTGAGTTAACTCTGCCTAAATTACGAATACCAAACTCTTGGTAGTCACTCATCATAAAGCCACCTGTCGTGTTGACATTGGCATTTTCTAAAGATTCTTTAACTTGATGAATCGTCACTTGATGAGTCAGCAATTTATTAGGGTCTACTAAGATATGATACTGCTGCTCTTCTCCACCCATCGTGGTGATTTGCGAGACTCCTTTGACTCCTAACAATCTTGGTTTAATCTCCCAATCCACCATGTTACTCAAATCCATAGGTGAAACACTAGGATTATCACTGGTCACTCCTACAAACATAATCTCCCCCATAATTGAAGAAATAGGACCCATGGTAGGTTTGACATCTTTGGGCAAATTAGCACTGATTTGATTGAGTTTTTCAGAGACTATTTGACGAGCAAGGTAAATATCTTGCTCCCAATCAAACTCAACATAAACCACCGAAAACCCAATAGAAGAAGATGAGCGGACATTTACCACTCCATTAGCTCCGTTCATTGAAGTCTCAATAGGAAATGTCACTAAGGTTTCGACCTCTTCAGGCGCTAGACCATGAGCCTCCGTAATAATAGTTACTGTAGGGCGATTTAAATCTGGAAAAACATCGATAGGCAAGGTCTGAATCACCCAGAACCCATAACTCAAAATAGCTGCCGCTATAGCTACGACTAAGAGCCTAAACTTGAGCGAAAGCTGAATAATTTTATCAAACATTTTTAGTTTATTTTAAGTTAATGATTATGACCTGCATGCTCATCCACCTCTTTTGGTTTATCAGTTTTAGCTTCTTCATGATGTGAATCATGATCGTGTACTTCTTCGTGCTCAAGTAACGCGTCTAGCGCCGCTAATTCATCTGCCGCACTCAGTTCTGAGGGTTCATCATCATGCCCATGGTCATGAGCACCTCCCATAGATACATACTGGAGTTGATAGTTGCCTCTAGTAACGACTAGATCACCTTGGTTAAGTCCTGATTTAATCTCAATATGATGCGCGCTCTTAGCACCTATAGTGACTTTTTTTCTATCTACATGTAGGCCATTCATCACGTAGACAATATATTCATCTAAACCGCCTAAGACAGCACTCTTAGGCACAGATAACACAGGCTCATTGTCACCTGTGAAAATTTCTAATGTTCCTTGTAAGCCAGATGGCACATCTGATTCTGGTGTTTCAATGACCACATACACTGAAAACGTGCGTGTACGAGGATCAATCACTCTATTGAGCTTCTGCACTTTACCATGAATGTGTCTATCAGGCATGATATCTAAATGCACCTCTGCATCTTGCCCTACCTCTAACTTAAAAACATCTGGTGTTTCGTAAGCTACACCTCTGACTAGCATTTGCGTAGAATCACCAATCTCCATAATCCAACCACCAGCTTGCACAACACTACCTATACCTTCGTATAGATTAAGCACAAAGCCATTCATAGGAGCCTTAATCTCTATCTTGTTAGAACCAATAGACAAAGGTTGTAAAACAGCTAATACATCACCTTTTTTGAAGTTTTGCCCTACTTTAACCTTAACATCTATAACTTCTCCCTCTGAGCGTGGCGAAATAATAGAGCTTTTCTCTGGCAATAACTCAGTAAACGCCAGCATTTCAACGGTATCTTGCATGGGCAATCTTTTGACCTTCTCTAGTTTAATCCCTAAATTATCAAATTGCTCTTGAGTTAAATCAAAATGATCAGGTTGAACTCCTCCTTGAGCAAAAGCTCCCTCTCCATGATCATGCCCTGGTCCTGCCATGAGCAGCAAGCTAGGCAGGCAAGATAGTAAAATAATAAATCGTAATTTCATAAGTTAGTGTGATAAATGTTATAAAACTTTTCCAGTAAGTGTTTCTAAGGCTATAGAAGCTTCAATAGCTTTAGTATAGACTTCTAAGGCTTCCATTTTGAGCTCCACCTCCTGCGCTTGGAAGTCAGCTAAATCAGCAATAGCTAACTGCCCATTATCAAATTTTTCTATAATCAAATCTTCGATTGACTGCCAGCCTTTGAGCATCTCTTGCTGGTAAACTTCACTACTCTCTCTCCACTCCTTAGCCTGTTGATAATGGTACTTCAATGCCGCATCCCACGACCCTGAATTGACTTGCTTTAAGGCAGTTTGAGTCAACTCTAACTGAGCTTGAGATCTGAGCAACTCACCTTGATTTCGATTCCATATAGGTAATGAGATACTTAAACCTACAAGAAAAGCTGAACTGTTGGCATCCTCATCTTTTTCATAAATCGCTCGTGGTGCAATTTCAGGCAGGCTAGCGTCTTTTTTAGCTACATTATAACGACTCTGGGCTAATTCAGCTTGTTTGTAGAGCAGGGCTTTTGCCCCAGCGTCTTGACTCAAGTCTTGGGTCAATTGAGCTAGCCCCGGCAGCGATTGCAGCTTTATTTTAGTGGCTATAAAGTCTTGTTGCTGTAAGCCTGCCATCTGCAACAACTCACGTTTAGCAGTGGATGTTTCCAATTTGATAGCTTTTAACTGTTGTTGCATGCGCAGTAAATCAATCGCTAAAATCTCGACTTCTAATCGCGTCATTTTTCCTTGCTCCTCTGCCTGTTTAATAGCTGTTTGTTGCTTTTCTATTAGAGTCAACTGCTCTGCTAATGCTAAGTATTTTTCTTGCTGTAACCAGCAATTAATATAAGCACGTAATACAGAATGTCTTAAAGCGAGCAATTGCGCTTTCTCTTCTAGCTGAGATGTTGCTTCTAGTAATTGCGCGTAATTCTGAGCAGCACCAAATTGCGACCACCTAAGAGGTTGTTCTATTTCGATAGACCAGGTATCACTCGCTTGCTGGTGATTGGCGGTGCTGTCTATTTGTAAGCTTGGGTTATCTAAGGTCTTAGCCGTAATAGCATCAGCTTTGGTTTGAGTCGTTGCTAATTTAATTTCTGCTGCTTGAGTACTATTGAGTAACACTTTGTGCATCAAACTATCAAAACTCAGTACTTGAGCCTCTTTAGCGCTAACTAAAGATAACGCTGAAATAATAATCAAATTAATTACAATAATCTTCATTACATTAAACATATAGTCTAGACTAACTTTTTTTGTCAAGACTAACTTTTTTACTAGGATTTCAAAAAGTTATGTACTCATAGCGTCATACAGCTACCTTTTATTTAATTAACTTAAGTAACTTAGGTAATAAGTCTTCAATTGCTACACGCTCTTGCTCCATCGAGTCACGATGACGCAAAGTCACAGTATTTTTGAGTTCATCACCGCTCTCACCAAGCGTATCAAAATCAATAGTTAAACAATAAGGTGTACCCACCTCGTCTTGACGACGGTAGCGACGACCTACAGCGCCAGCTTCATCATAAAAGACATTCATGTAAGATGATAGCTCACGCTCAATCTCCTTGGCGATTTTAACCTGCTCCGCATTCTTTTTAAGGAGTGGAAAAATGCCGACCTTGATAGGCGCCATACTTGGCTTAAATCTTAGAACTGTACGAGTCTCTACCTTGCCCTTGTCATTAGTGAGCTCTTCTTGGTCATAAGCCTCACAAATGAGGGCAAGAATGGTTCTATCACAACCAGCAGAAGGCTCAATGACGTGTGGCAAGTATTTCTCTCCTGCTTGCTCATCAAAATACTCAATCGGTTTGCCAGAATGAGTCTTATGTTGAGTTAAATCGTAATTACTACGATAAGCGACACCCTCAAGCTCTTGAATACCAAATGGAAAGGCATACTCAATATCGTAAGTTTTGGCTGAGTAATGAGCGCGCTCACCATCAGGAACATCAAGCACATGTAACTGTGTACGAGGAATCCCAATCTCTTCATAGAAGCTCAAGCGAGTCTCTAACCATTCATCACAAAGAGCGAGAGCATCATCTGGATGGCAGAAATACTCAATCTCCATTTGTTCAAACTCACGTGAACGAAACGTAAAGTTACGTGGATTAATCTCATTACGAAACGCCTTACCAATCTGAGCAATACCAAACGGGATTTTCTGTCTCGATGAGTCTAGTACATTCTTGAATTGAGAGAATATAGATTGAGCGGTCTCAGGGCGTAAGTAAGCTACAGCGTTAGGATCATCATCACTAGCTGAAGCCCCCATTTTGGTTTTGAACATCAGGTTGAAATCCTTCTCCTCAGTAAGCTCACACAAACGCTCCTCTTTCTTGCCTTGCTTCTTCTCTGAGCAGATTAAATCCTCAGGCTCAATTTGATCGGCACGATAACGCTTCTTACAAATCTTACAATCCACCATAGGGTCTGAGAAACCGCCTACGTGACCAGAGGCGGTCAATACTGCTTGGTGATTAAGGATAGAACCATCCATACCGACGATATCCTCACGCTCTTGCACCATCTTGCGCCACCAGTAATCCTTGAGATTACGTTTGAGCTCGGTACCTAAGGGACCGTAATCCCAGCAACCATTGAGACCACCATATAAATCAGCTGATTGAAAAATAAAGCCCCTACGCTTACATAGCGAAACAATCTCCTCCATCTTCTCAGGATCCGTCGTAAATTCTGTGTTATTCATACCTGCCAAAAAACTAACCACAAACCCCCAATGATGTAAAGATTATGTCTAATTAATTGATAATTGATAATTGATAATTGAAATCAGCTAGTGAGTAGCGTAGCTGATAAGACTGGAGCAAAGCGACAGCCCTTTAGGGTGAGCGACAGCTCGAGTAGAGCTGGGCGAATCAAAAGTGAAGAGTGAGCTAAGCATAGTTACAAAAATAATAACTACTTAGAGCCATTATGTTTTATATATGAAACTTATATCGCTATCTTCTATACGTACAATAATGTTTTTACGTTGTTTTTTGACTTCGATAACACTTATATATCTAAAAGCTTTGAAAATGCGATCTTTCATTTCTAAATCATCATATTTTTTCTGAATTTGTTTTTCATAAATTATTAGTTCGGACTCTAAGTCAACAACAGCAATAATAACTTTTATTTTTTTAAATGCCCTCATATCGATGACGCTTACATCTATTCTCTCCACATCAGATATTATCTCTAAATGGTGTTTTGGAATTCCAAAACGTAATGCTGTAATCAGAAAAATTGTCCAAAAAAATGTTATGATAATAATATCGTTCTCTATAATTACATCCAATATCACAGTCAGAAAAAATCCCGCTAATAAAAATACCAGGGCTTTTTTAGGAACATAAAAAAACGGAATCTCTTTTTTCATAGCTTAATAACAAAAACTCTTCATTAGTCAGAATCATATATACCTTAAAAAGTTTAATCAAATTATAGGTAATCAGTTGATGAAAATAACTAGTTTGGCCCAAATGCGAGAGCTTTTAAACGAGTAAAGTCAAACTTGTTTGACGGTTTTGATTAATAATCACCACTTTAAGCTCACCATCAGATTTTAACTGAGTTATTTTTGATGAGAAAAGGCGGCGCAAGAGTATTTTGAGGGTGAGTGTAATTAAAGTTACTCGACCCTGAAAAAATACGAGGTAGCTGTCTTTTCTCGCAAAAAGAACCAGTTAAAAAGGTTTAAAGATGCCTAGATAAGCTGCAATCGCGATGAGGAGGGTAAGTATAGCATAGGCCACTTTACTTGGTAACCAGCCTCTTTTGAGGGCTACTATACCTACACCGAGTAATAACCAGATAAGGAGTTTTGGGTGGACCCAGCCACTTTCTGCCATTTTGAGGTTAAGTCTGGCCATCATGCCAAATCCACTGACTAATAAACCTAGTAGACCTATGCCTTGAAAGATAGCGCCCATTTTGCGTAAGCCGGCTACGCACTCTTCTTTGGCGGATTTAGCGTTGATGAGACTAGAGAAACCAATAACGAGAAGTACGATACTGATAATATGAATCCAAGTATAAATAAGTATGTTCATGATTTAAAAAAATTAGGAGTTAACTATGGTGAACACTTATTTAACTACTCTCTTTTAAATAAGTCTAACCCTTTTATGTTTTTTATATCTACTTGTGCTTCGATAGTCGTCAATAACTCAGGTAAATGATATTCAATAACTCCCCACATTACAGAAGTATCAATTTTATCATAAGCGTGAGCTAGCACATTGCGAAAATCTATAATAACTTGAGGGCTAGCTAAAATACTTAAATCTTCTGGGTTTCTCTTTTTTATGCGATTAAGAGCCTCTCCTATAATCTCAAATTTCCTTTCTACTGCAGCAAAAACAAGGTCATCTTCAGAAAATGATTCATAATTATGCCCTCGGCAAAACCTATAAATATGATTGCCTGCATTAAGTATATCTATATAACACTTGATGGAGTACTCATCCATAAAGAAAAATAAGATCACGCTCCATTGAGCTTTGAAATACAGGGTTACTTATCATGCTTGGGGTCAACACTTGCACAGGTCGATTAAACTGACTACTGATTTGATTGATTAAGCCGAAGTAACGCTCAGGCATAGTCTCTGGAAAAGGTTCTGAGAATTCAACATACATATCAATATCGCTATCGATAGACTCTTGTCTGCGAGCTACCGAACCAAATAAACCTAAACGCTTTAGTTGATAAGTATCAACCAGCTCTGGAGCGCATAAGGTAATTTCATCGATAAGTGCCATCATAACTTTATTTAATTAAAGATTAAGTAAACTTAAGCCACTAGGCAAGAATAAAGGCTCTGCGAAATAATACTGCAGATTCTAATATAGTTAAATACTACAAACTATTCAGGATGTTTAGTGGGCTACTTGCCTCCGCTCGGTTAGACAGAGCAGGTAGGCCTATATTGTAAGCTGTGCGTCCAGCTTGGGTTGCTTGAGCAAAAGCTTGCGCCATTTTAACAGAGTCTTGGGCAATAGCAATAGCGGTATTCACTAATACCGCATCTGCACCTAGCTCCATAGCTGCTGCAGCGTGACTAGGAGCGCCAATACCTGCGTCAATGACGACAGGCACACGTGACTGTTCAATAATGATTTGTAATTGGTATTTAGTCTCGAGCCCTGCATTCGAGCCAATAGGTGAGCCTAGAGGCATCACAGTAGCCGCGCCTGCTTCTTCTAAGCGTTTGGCGAGTACTGGGTCGGCATTGATATAAGGGAGTACGGTAAAACCTTCTTTGACGAGGATTTCAGTGGCCTTGAGAGTTTCAATTGGGTCTGGAAGTAAATAATTAGGATCTGGGTGGATTTCTAATTTAATCCATTTAGGCAGACCAATAGAGTGAGCTAGACGAGCTAGACGCACCGCTTCCTCTGCGTTCATAGAGATCGG
>Ga0209533_1000201_pt1 | contig 56897 bp, 51 predicted proteins | sample COG_04_FD_184748 | JGI IMG/M metagenome (GOLD analysis project Ga0209533, IMG submission 184748) | Pelagic Microbial community sample from North Sea - COGITO 998_met_04 (SPAdes) (version 2) | ecosystem: Environmental > Aquatic > Marine > Neritic zone/Coastal water | place: Helgoland, sampling...
CCTTTGGGAATTTCTACAGCGCTTTTACCGCTGCCGTCAAGAGCAGGCAACTCACAGTAATTAATCGTGCTGCCATCACCCGCTAGTACTGCAGGCTCTGTCATTAATGGTGGCCTTGCTGAAAAATAAAGCTGCCAAAATGCTGCGCAGAAAAGTGCCAGTAAAACCAAAAAAAATCGAATGAACCACGTCTTCACTTAACCACACCTCTCTAATTTAGAAGGAAGAACCTGAGGTTATACTAATGGCATAAAGGATGTCAAAAATCACCGTTTTAGATCCTTGGTAATCTGAGCATCGGTTCTCCTGACTCTGCCTAGGTACTGCGATGGTGTTTCTCCAAACCATCGTTTGAAGCTACGTCTAAAGCTAGACGCATCACTAAAACCCAGCAAATGTCCGATGCTTTCAACAGATAAACTCGCATCGGTTAAGTAGTTGGCGGCTTGTTTTTTAGCTTGCTCATCACGAATTATTTGGAATTTGGTTCCTTCCAACGCTAATTTTCTAATCAGCGTGCGCGAACTCATACACAACTTTGCTGCCACCTCATTGGAGGTCCATAACCTGCCTGGGTTTTCAGATATGAGTTTTGATACCTTCTGCTCGATCGAAAAAATAGGTTTAGCTGTCTCACCGGCTCTTAATTTTTCTAAGTCCTGTTCACATATCGCTACAGCCTCCCTGTGTAACCTAGCGTCAGCTACCGGTGACGGCACCGATAATAGACAGGGTGCAACGATGATTTCAGTCGCCGAACGATTAAACTGCACATTGCCACCAAAGGCGTCGTGATACCTCTGCCAATAGCTTGGTTTTGCATAAGAAAAATAAATCTGCCCCTTAAATTGACCGGCACCAATAAAAAATTCTATGGCCGCAAAGAGTCCACTCAGTACAGTCTCGGTTATAAATAATCGCAAATTCTCCAAATCAAACGCTTCAGCAAAATTAATTTTTAGGCCCGCTGAGTCTTCACTGATTGTAGTCTCAAAAAATTCCACTCGCGTTCGACCATATTCGGCAAGCAAAGTCAGCGCAGTTCGAAGGTCAGGAGCACTAAAAGTCGCAACACCCAAGGGGCCGTGAGTTGAAAGATTCAATTGTGTCCCGACGAGCAGCCCTAAATCCTCAGCACCTGAAATAGCCTGTGCATTGCTATAAATTTTAACCATGTCATGACGAGCAATAGTCCCGTCCAGAGTCATTAACTCCTCATAGGACACATTAGTGCCCTCAAAATACCTTTGGCTGTTTTCTTCGCTAAGCCGCAAATACCGAAATAAAATACGCGCATAGCTTGACGGAGGATGTTTGTGGTTTCGCATGTTAAGGCAACGTAGAAAATCTATTTTAATGACTGAGGTGTCAAACCAACACCAGCGGCCGAAGTTTACATCGGCTTCCTGCAGGATGTCACTATTTGCCCCCCTGGCGTCACTCTTTGCTCTTTGCAACAAAAAAGATGTGTCGAATAATCAGAATTAACGTGATCTACGATACAGGCAATGGACTCAACAATGACTGCACAAACCTCCTCGTCTCACCAAGCCGACGACCTAACACTATTTAAGGCCCTCACCCAAAGACCTAAAATAGCCTGGCCTACCATCCTTCTGCTCATAGCCTCTTTTGCTCTTTTCAGCCTATCAACAATCGCCTACGCCGCGGGTTTGTTGTCGCTATTTTGGGCCATTCTGATAAATACCGTTGCAGCTTATTTGTCCTTCACTCCAGCGCATGACGCATCTCACGGCGCTGTGAGTTCTAATCGAGAGCTGAACGATTGGGTTGGTCGACTCGCCACCGTGTTGCAGTCACCCGTGCCATTTTTCCGCACGTTTCGCTACCTACACATGCAGCATCACCGATTCACTAACGATGAAACGAAGGATCCGGATGTATATGTTAGTACCGGCCCAAATTGGCTTCTGCCGTTGAAATGGGCAACGCTCGACTTCAACTATCTTTATTGTTACCTGAAGCCCTCAGTACTGATGAAAAGGCCAAGCAGCGAGCGCAGAGAAATGTTTTTAGCCCTTATTTTTGGGGCGCTGATCGTCACAATAGTAACCTTTGCCGGTTGGCTAGACTACTACCTGTTACTGTTCATTATTCCGAACCGTCTCACGGCGGTATTCCTGGCAATCACGTTTGATTTCTTGCCTCACTATCCACACCAAGCACACCCAAAAAGCGAACCTTTTCAATGCACATCAAATCGCGTTGGTATGGAGTGGTTGCTAACACCGGTATTACTAGCTCAGAATTATCATCTCGTGCACCATCTCTATCCAACAGCGCCGTTTTATCGCTATCTGAAAATTTGGAATGCGAAAAAGCATTATCATCAATCGCAAAAACCCGCTACGGTCGATACTTTTTCGCTCAGGCCAAGAACAGAAAGTGAGGATTTGCTGGATCACCTGTGACAGACTCGAATGGTCACTAGGTAGCGAACTATTACTCAATTATTCGTTGCCAACAAGGGAGTTTGGGCGCTACCGCCGCCTCCACTTCTTAAGGTATACCACTACTGGCATTCTTACTTTAGTAAGTCCTAAGCAATGACTTCGAGTTTAGTCAAATCCGGCCAGCCAACTTCCCAGTTTTCAGGTTGAACACATCCTTAACGATGGAGCTGAGTGAGAAACGAGGGGTGGCGCCAGCGGCGCGGAAAAGATGCCGCCATAGGCCCTCGCATTTTTCTTTCAGTTGCCCCTCGCAGCTCACACCTGCATGCAGGGAAAATCTATTGGCCTTGGCCACTCGTTCCAGCGCGGCATCATGGATATCCAAAACGGGAATCATTAATATAGACAGAGCAGCATAAAAAAAGTATTCTTTACACCTGTGTATAAAGTCCTGCTGTTTAGATTTAAAGAACACAGTGGAGAATGAAAGTAGGCTCACCCTAAGTTAATCATTAAGAGATTAGAAAAAAATGCGAGTGACTGCGCGCGCAAACATGCATCGCCCTGAATCAGGGGGACGCAATGAGCAGGTGGGATACGAAACAGTAAGAGAGTTCGGGCCGGGTAATATTTCTTGCTGGCTGAATCGGCTTGGCTCCATGACTAGGTTCACCGAACATGGGTAAAGGTTCAAGCGACGGCGCGCAAAATGCGCCAACTCCCGTGCGGCTGGACTGCGACAAGCTGGCCGGCATCGCTCTGCCCTCATCAGAACCCTTTATCTTGCCCGAGCAAATCATTGAAGGAACTCACAGACCCCGTGGCGAGGTCCTTTACCAGGGCAAAGAACTCATCATTGAGATTTTCGAGGACGACGCAGCGAGCTATACTATCAGCGACCCTTACCCGATGGACGAATACGTGTTGGTGATGAGTGGAAAGCTGGTGCTAACCGATTCTCGGGGTAAAGACCATGAGTACCTCCCGGGTGATTCCCTGATTGTCCCAAAGGGCTTTACTGGCGTTTGGAAGATGGTTGGGAAATTTCGCGAACTTATTGCTCTCGAGCGAAACGCCTACGATAAGGTCTTCGGAGCTGAGGAGAGTGCAGAGATTGCGGAGGAAGTAACCGACACATCGGATTCAGAGATTATGGGCGAAGATGCAATCGGCGGGACGAAGGATGCGCTTCCCATCAGGCTCGACCCGGACAAGCTCGCCGGAATTGCCCTGACGCCAGAGGAACCCTTTATCTTTCCCGATCAGATCCTTGAGGGGAGCCACAGTCCTCGTGGCGACACCCTCTACTTGGGTAGAGATCTTGTCATGAAAATCTACGAGGATGACGCGGCGTCCTATGCGATCAGCGACCCCTTCCCTTGCGATGAATTCGTTTTGGTGATGGATGGCAAGTTGACCCTGACCGACTCCCAGGGTGAAGAACACGAGTATTTCCAGGGCGACGCTCTGATTGTTCCAAACAGCTTCACCGGCATCTGGAAAATGACCGGTAACTACCGCGAGCTTATCGCCATTGACAGGGGAACCGAAGACGGACTCTTCGGTTCCAATACGAGCGCGGAGGACCGGAAAAATGCAGAAACGCACAAGCTGAAAGCCTTTATCTCGTCCGATCCTCGCGCGGGGAGGGCTCATTGAACGGAAGCCTCATGCACTCGTCCCCTTTTCAAGAAACTTACAACTCACACCGAGCAACGACCGGCTTGCCAGTCGTTGCTTTCACCCTCGTCTGCTCTAGGAAATTGTTCTCAGGGCAAAAGTTTACCGCTACCATATTTGGAAGGTGCGTCAATGAATAATCAGAATATAGCCGAGCAAATGAATGGAATTGGTGTTAAAGCCGTCATTGCGATTGGAGTCACACTTATCCTGTCGCTGTTTCTTCCGCTGGAAGCTCCTGAACCCAACCAGAATGATGCTATTCATTGGCTGATGAATTCTCATGGAATTTATGTTCTAGGCTGGACCAACCAAATAGTTTCTATGTTGGCCTTCTCTTTTGCATTTGCAAGTGCCGCCTGGTTGGTTGTTAATACTCACCCAGTTCGTACAGTGATTTCTCTGGCCTTTACAGCGATGGCAACGATGGCATTTTTTATTGTCAAGTTTGTGAACGTCTGGTCAGTCCCTTTAATGGCGAAAGCACTGGCATCCGGTGCAGAGGCAAGCTCAACAGCAGCTACGTTCTTAACCGCCCATGCACCTTCTGTTGCATTCGGTTTTGGGCCCTCCATGGATTATCTTGGATTTCTTCTGTATGCAATTGCAGGATTGTTGATCTATCGGCCAATGATGAAACTGTCAAAAAGCGCCAAAGTTGCCGCCATAGGGTTACTGTTATATGGCATTCTCTATTTCGCTACTTTGTTAGCACCTTATGCCGATATTTTAGGACAAGCCGATATTGAAGTTGCTGTTTTGATAAGCGCTTTACCTTTGCTTGTCTCTTTCGTTGCCCTCTACTTTTCCTTTAAAGGTGCGAATAAGCAGCAATAGGTGCCATATGCCCAAGAATAAATCCATAACCAGACGCGACTTTTTAAATGGTGTCGCTTATACAGCCCTAACAGTTGGGGTCAGTGCGCCATTAGGGCGAACAGTATTTGCAGCAGGTATGCAGACTAGTGATGGCGCGCCATACCCCCCACGATTAACAGGTATGCGCGGCAATCACCCTGGCTCGTATGATCATGCACACCCATTGGCGTGGTACGGCGAAGCCCCAAAAATAGCTAAAAATACAAATGAAGAATATGATCTTGTTGTTGTGGGTGGTGGCATTAGCGGCCTTGCCGCAGCATTGATGTTTAGGCGTGAGCGTGGGCCGGATCAGCGCATTCTTATTTTAGATAACCATGATGACTTTGGCGGCCATGCTAAGCGTAATGAGTTTATCTCTGATGGTAAAATGCTGCTGAGTGTTGGCGGTGCCGTTAATATGGAAGACCCGCAAAATGTCTACAGTGATGATGCTCTGCAACTCTTGAATGAAATTGGATTGGACTTAGATAAGCTAGCAGCGGGTCAACAAGATGATGGCATCACTGACCTATTTGGCTCCAATTCGGGAATGTATCTAAAAGACAAGGATGGCACTGGTTCGATAACAGTCGGCAAGTGGGTTAAAGCCTATAATGGTCTTGGAAATTATAAAGAACTGATAGAACAGCTGCCGATTCCTCAGTCCGAAAAAGACAAAATCATTAAACTTGCAAGTGGAGACTGGGATTACCTGGTCGGTTTATCGCTCCCTGAACGTTTAGAGTATCTGTCTACGACACCATATCATCAATTCCTTCGGGAAAAGGTGGGGCTCTCGGAAAAGTATCTAACGCTGTTTGATACTTGGGTTCGCTTGTCATTTGGTGTTGGTGGTGAAGCCACCTCAGCGCATGAAGCAATGATGGTAGCCGCGCCGGGGATGGGCAGCGTTGGCTGGCCATGGGGTCTTGCACAAGACCTGTTTATGGGCGGCGACGAACCTCCGATCAAGACTTTAATTTTTCCTGATGGCAATGCGTCTGTTGCACGAATGATGGTACGTACTTTAATTCCAGAAGTTGCGCCGGGAACTTCGATTGATGATATAACCACGGCCCGTTTTGATTATGGAAAACTGGATACTGATGGTTCGCCCGTCAGGCTAAGGCTGAACAGTACAGCAATTCGTGCCAAACAGAATGGGGAGCAGGTAACTGTCACCTATGTTAAGGATAACAAGCCCTATAATGTAAAAGCCAAACACTGTGTTCTTGCCTGCTATAACAGTATTATCCCACATATATGCCCTGAACTGCCTCAAAAGCAAAAAGAGGGCCTGAAATACGGCGTTAAAGTCCCCTTCGTGTGGGCAAGTGTTGTGGTAAAGGATGGGGACATTTTTAAAAAAGCGGGGACAGATTTTATTAATTGCCCAGATAGTTATTTTGGTACAGTAAGTATTGCGCCTATGACTAAAATGGCTGATTATCAAGCGCCGAGTGGCCCTGGGGGCCCCCGGGTGATCTTTATGATGCGTGCGCCAGCAAAGCCGCTGCAAGGCAATCAAACGCCTCGTGATGTATATCGTCAGGCGCGACGTGAGCTACTTGCAACATCTTTTGATGATATCGAGGCAGAGATTAAGGCCCAACTGAATGAGGTATTTGCTAATCAGGCGTTTGATGCGGAGCAGGAAATCGAGGCGATTACTGTCAACCGGTGGGCGCATGGGTATGCATATTCATACATGGAACTTTTTGATAGCTTTGATAAAGGCAACTATCCCTATCAAGTAGGCAGAAAGCAGTTTGGCCGTATATCTATCGCTAATACCGATGCTGCCGGACAAGCCTACCTCAATGTTGCGATTGATCAGGCTTGGCGGGCAGTGCAGGAACAGCTTTATATAAGCAGGTAATAACTTTAAAGAGCAAGGCATCTCCCGCTTTAGGTGCAATTTATCCTGTTAGCTAACAGATTTATTTGGATTACAGCCCGATCAGTTCCTTGTCAACGAATCAAAAATGTCTAGTAAAGGCTGGGAAGTCCAGCAAGCTATTCAGATGGTTCAGGGGTGGTATTGATAATGACAAATTCCCGGTACTGCTCGGGCATCGTCCAGTACCCAGTGTAACCTTCAGGGACGATCAAATAATCACCCTTCTTAAACTCCATCTCTTCCCCCTCGTCAGGGGTCAGGATAAGACGGCCTTCTAGAATTTGAACAAACTCGTCAACGGGCAGTCCATCGATACGCACCTTACCAGGGGCGGCATCAATTACATAGGCTGAAATTTTGCCCTCGTAGAACTTATGCGTTGAGCTACTTATCGGGAGTTCAGTCTGAATCGCTTTATCAGTTGCTCGGTTAGGGTCTGTAGGGACGAGCCCCTTACCCTCTAAAAAACTCTTTGCGATAAGAATGGGAAAGTTTTCTGTCATTGGCGAAGATGCTTCTTTGGTAGCGCTGTCTTCAGCAATTGAATAGGTACTGTTTAGTAACATAAGCGATGCAAAAGCTATAGCCTTTGCGGAAGTTCTGAATATAGAAATCATTATCTAGCCTACTATTTGGTTAATCAGTTTTGGTTAATCTCAGGTTACCTTCACATTCAGCTTAATTGCTCTTGCACCGCCCGCCATGCAGCAATAATGGCACCATCTAGATTACTGCGTGCTTCCGAATCCGAATTGGCAATACTAATGCGGCCAATCTGTTTGCGACCCAATTCATAAGGCGCCCCTCCCTCTGGCCAGGCAGGATCAAATAGCTCAAAACGATTATAGGCGTAGCCATGGGCCCAGCGGTTAAGCGTAATGGCTTCAATATCGCGATCTGCATCAAAGCCATTTGGCCCGAACATACCTGTAAGCTGCGTACGAATATCTTCCTCATAAGATTCGAATGATCTTGAATAGACGTCTCTTCGGCCCATGCGGTAAATGTCACGCGTTGTCAGGCTGCCGTCATTCGGTATCGCTGCTGCGGGTGCACCGAGCATATAAATCACCATTGGGTCTTTAGGATCGCTCGTGACTTTATAGCCTCCCATAGCGACGGGTGGAGCCTTGGTTACCAAGGCAAAAGGACTTGTCGGACACTGATATATTTGACTTTCGTCCTGATAAAAAGCATGGCCATTACGCAATAAAACGTTCACGGCGAGCATTGGCCCTCTAACACCATAAAGAAGGTTATCTTTTTGTTCCTGCGGCAGCTCAGGGCACATGGAGGCAATGAGGCCATTATAACAAGCCAGTATGCAGCGTTTAGTTTTAAGACGGTAGCTCTTACCTTGCTGTACATAAGAAACCGAAACCGATCGATCTGGATTGTTGGCAACATTTACGACTGTGCTATTTAAACGAAGTCGCACAGGGTGATCAGCTCGGTCTAATTGACTATAGTCGAATCGTGCTGCGAATAAACTCTCAACCGTTTTACCAGAGGCAACCCCTGGTATCATCAGTCGCACGATCTGCCGACAAAAAGAAGCGTTCCCATCAGGCATCCAGGCCTGATCGGTAATTCCATCCTTATCGCTTGCCCCTTGTTGTTGTTCTTCTTCACTTAACCCTAATTCAAGCGCGCCTAACACGTCTTGACTCAAAACTTTTGCGCCAGGCAATCCGACACTGATAGCCTCGCTTAATGAGATGCAGTCAAATCCAGCAAGATAATAGAGGTCAAATATAGAATTCCAAGCGCAAGTCTCTTCTTTTAGGCCGACATAATCTGTCAAGAAGGTCTTATAACTTATGGATCGAACAGTTGTCTTAAGGTCTTCGGAGGGAAGTTCTTTTTCAAGCGACCTGGATCCTTCAATGAACCCGAGCAGTTTTTCTTTCTCAGAGTCAGAGAACGGTAATTTTTTGACTAAGCCTCGATAGTCTCCGTACCCATGCCATGCATGCATCCAGTCACCGTGGACCATACTCTCTGAATCGGAATCTCTGCCTGGCATATACAGCCCGATAGGTGAACCGTAGTAGTTAGGCTCCGTCGAATTTTTAAGCTCATCTGTATCGAAGCCAGCATCTTTAATGATTTTTTTAGTCTCAGGAGCATAAGAAGATGGACTGCCAAAGTACCCACTCCCGCCCGCGCCTAGGATCATGTGGCCTTGGTAATGAAACTCATTCCGTTTGGCGTGACCACCAAAGTCATCGTGGTTATCCAGCAGTAAAATACGTTTATCTTTGCCCGCCTGTTGTTGATAAAGATAGGCTGCAGCAATGCCGCTAATACCCGCTCCTACCACGACCATGTCATATTCTTCGTCAAGGTCCGCGAACTCAGCTGGCCTCTCGCCCCTCCAGGCCAGAGAATGGGCTGTTTCAAAAGAGCCGACGTGACTCCCACGCATACCTGTGAGTGTGGGAGGATAATAATCACTGGGCAATGTAGGCGACGTCTCCAGCATCGCCTCTGTTAATGGCGCTTCAACCGGCATATCTGATTCAGGAAACCCCGAACGCATGGTCACCGCGCCTGTCGCAAATCCAACCGCAAACACTGCCATGCCATTCAAATAATCACGACGGGTGATATGGCGCTTCGCGCTTTTTATTTGCTGACCTTTGCCCTCAGTTTTATCGCTCATATTAGATCCGCCAATATTCTCATTGATTCCTTCCTTGCACCACTCCGGCTCTTATACTTGCCCAAATTAGTTTATTTTTATACAGTACTGTAAAGTCTATGATTGTTTAACAGGTATGTCTATAATTAAATAGACAGTGGTGTAAAGTAATGGCCAATCAGCTAATCCAGCAAGTACCGTCGATCTGGAGCCACCAGCAGCGGCAGTGAGGAAGAACCAAAATCGCTTCTCTACCGATTCATTCGGCGCTCAAGGTCTATAGCAGATTACACCTTCGCGCTTTTGGGAATGTTGTACTCTTGCGGGTACTCGCCACATTCTTCGTCAAGACTGGCCTTATTCAGGTCGAACTGCTCCAGCGAATACTTCTGCGTGCGTGTGCCCTGGTCATTCTCGGCCACAAACGGTTGCTTGGCTTGTTCGGTCACATCATAGAAAGGCATACACTCTGCCCTACAAAACTTTACCCTGATCGTCTGAATAAATCAGGCCTTCAACATTTGTTGGCGCATATTCTGGACAGGCGCATCGCGGCAACTGCTATTCACACAAATTCGGATTAGCTACGCCAACAACAAACACTGTAATTTGGAGAACGCTTTGAACCCGATACTTGGCTACACCAATAAACTGACTGTCAGGCCTGGCGATACGATTGATTTTAAAGTTAGCACGGCACTTACCGGAAAATACGCGGCACAACTGGTAAAACTTATCAACGGAGATTGCCAGTCTAACAAAGCAAATTTTAAGGAAGAGACGATAGCCAGTGGCGTTGATGGCCTCTACGAAGGAAAAAAACAACCCATTTATTCTGGCTCGTGCATTGTTGTTAAGACCTATAGCGCGCTAGATAAACTCGACTCATTCACTTTGTCACTACGCTTTCAGGCCACAATGCCAGGTGGCAAACCACAATGCCTGATAGCGCAACGTGACGGCCATTCAGGGCCTGGCTGGGCTCTTATGATCAATGACAAGGGACAGTTAACTTTTCTGTCTAGCACCAACGAGAACCAGACTCACATAACGCTGAATCGGCCCGTAAGGGCTAATCAGTGGTCTCATGCCAGTATAAGATTCGACGGAAAGAACAACATTTTGCAGCTCAACTGTCGTCAAATTGCTGACAATAAAATAGAAGCGCTGGGTCTGGAACCGGATCAGTCGACTCGTATTGCGTTTTCAGATTCTCTGCCAAGCTCAACCTGCCCGCTTGTAATGGCTGCTGACTTTCAAGGCTGGACCCGTCACGACAAGATCATACCCGGCAATTGTTTTAATGGGCGGCTTGAAGCACCTTTCATCTACAAAGGAATTCTAGACGATGATCAGTTAACCAAGGCTGAAGAAGGCAAGCGGCCCACGTCCCTGTCCGATCGACTCGTTGCAGACTGGGACTTTTCTGATCATGAAGGTGGAACCCAGATTTTTGACCAATCTGAAAACAAGCTACACGGTGCTACGCATAATTTACCGCTTCGAGCATTAAAAGGCGCCTATTGGGATGGATCCGAATTTAACTGGACAAAAAAACCGGAACAGTATGGCGCCATCCATTTTCATGACGACGACCTGTATGATTGTGGCTGGGACACAGACTTCAGCCTGAAGATTCCTGATAGCCTCAGAAGCGGCGTTTATGCAATGCGCTTAAACCAGGATAAATACGAAGAGTACCTTCCCTTCTTTGTCGCTGCCCCAAGAAATCAGCCACAGGCAAAACTCGCCTTCATCATCCCGACCTTCACCTACCTCGCGTACGCAAATAATCGCATTCCTGACAAAGTTCGCCAACTATTCGGCGTAAATAAAAACACACCCGTAGAATTTATTGGCACCCCTGGGGAAGGCCATTTTGATAGCATCATCAGTGATAACGACGCCGTGGGCAAATCTACCTACGACCTGCATAACGACGGCAGTCCGGTGCACCATTCCAGCTGGCTGCGACCTATTCTAAATATGCGCCCCAAAACTATTCTCTGGACATTCTGCGCAGACCTTCTTTTCATCGATTGGATGGACGCAAAAGACATAGCTTATGACATCATTACTGACGACCTGCTACAAGAAGAAGGCACCGAACTCTTAAACAATTATCATGTAGTCATGAGCGGTAATCACCCTGAGTACCCAACACTACGGCAGTTAGATGCCATTGAAGAATACATCACCACGGGCGGGCGGTTTATGTATATGGGGGGCAATGGCTACTACTGGCGCACAGCCGTACATAAATCGTTGCCCGGCGCCATTGAGATTCGAAGAGGTCGCATTGGTACACGTGCCTGGCAGTCCGGCTTAGGCGAAGTTCATATGGCTTTCACCGGCGAACCTGGGGGCATATGGCGGGAAAGTGGTCGCGCCCCCCAAAAAATTTTTGGCGTTGGCTTTGCTGCCCAGGGCAATGGCTCTGCGCCTTACCACATAAAAAAAGAGGCGAAAAATGGGCGGGCAGCGTTTATTCTTAAAGGCGTAGATAATGAAACTATTGGTGACTACGGCGTGCTTGGCGCAGCGGCTGGTGAAGAAATTGACCAGGCGAATCCAGCACACGGAACACCCTCACACGCCATAGTATTAGCAAGCTCTAAAAATCATGGGGAAGGCATGCTTTTAGTCGCCGAGGAAGTAAACGCGACAATCCCCTTAGAGTACACTAAGGCCATGGTTTATGCCGACATGGTATTTTTCGAAACCCCCGGAGGAGGTGCTATGTTTGCAGTGGGATCGATGAGCTGGTGCGGAAGCCTCGGCCACAGAAACTATCAGAATGACATTTCGACCATTACCGAGAATGTAATTACTCGTTTTATAGAACCCACTCCGTTTCCGTTTCCGAATTAACCTATACTCCGACAAAAAACAGAAAGGCTCAATTCGTTAGCTTTGCTGGAACAATGCCGGACTGCATCCTTGAACGCGATTTGCTGTAAATCGCTTCCCTTTTTCACTCTCATAAACGAAATCATCCTCATCGACATGGACTATCTGATTCCTCACTGTCACAAAGCGCCTATCCTCTGTGGCAATCTCCGCGCCACTTTTATCGTATCGGTTTGCCAGCCGGTAGACGAGACGCTTTCCACGCCCCAAATGCCACCTACCTACCTGCTCTGTAATCCTTACGTAGCCTCCGTCAACACCGTGCCATGCAGCAATATATGTCATCGTTAATAAACTATCATCGCGATAGGTTACGCACCATTCCAGTTGATCACCTTTGCCCAACCAGCTACCAACGATGTGGCGTTCTGCATCTTCCTGCGACAAACAACCTGCCAAAAATAAAATGGTTATGCCTAGAATTGGCTTTAAAAAGAACTTCATAAAACGCCTTTAAGCAATTAGTAAAGTTTGTATCTAACATTGAGACCAATAGCGCGTGGTGGCCGAATGAAACCGTAGTGTGATTTAGAGCCCGCAATTCGACTCGCTATTGGCAGCTCAGCTGCATAAGAAACCACTTTTTCGTTCGTTAAATTCGACCCTGTTAATGCGACCTCCCAAGTGTCGTGACCTGATAGCAGTGCAAGACGCCCATTCAACAAGGTGTACTGTTCTTGCTCAACATCAGGGTCCTGCGTAACCGTCGTGTGGTAGCCATGGTTATAAATGACATCCAAGGTCGATTTTATCACTGCATTAGCTCCTTGAATCTCTGAGGTGTAATTAAAGCTAAACGTGCCCTGCCATTCAGCAACATACTGGTTGGTCTGGCCCGAAAAATCACAAAATGCAGGTGTGCCTAACGCCGCAAAGTTATCGAACTTTACTACTCGCTCGACTAAATTTTGCGTGGGACTGTTGGCTAAGAAATACGGCGGCCTACCGGCCGATTCCCGGGGTGTTCCACCTTCGTCTGGATACACCAATTCAACAACATCGAGGCCACCATAAGCGTTGTTCAATGCGGGCACCGCTCGCACATCGAGGCCGACGAAACGAAAATCTGGCCTTCTATTTAGGTGGCAGCTACCAAAATCGAAATCGGTAAACTCAAAATCGATCCAGGCCATTGAATAATTAATGCCAAAGCGATCAGTTAGCTGCAACACCCCCTCAACCTCAACACCGCGAGTCTCCGCCGCACCCGCGTTATCCACGTTACTCCCTGCTTTACCATCAAAACGACTGACCTGAAGATTGTTGAATTCGGTAAAAAAGACCGTAGCGTAAAACTGGCCCAGCTCACCATACCATTTGAAACCCAATTCATAGGTAGTTGCGTCTTCATCTTCAAACTCAAAAGTACCCGGAGTATTGCCCCTGCCATAGACTACCGTTGGTGTGGAATTGGAAAGTGCATCAAAGCCGCCGAGCTTGTTTGCCAATCTCACCGAGCCAAACAAAGAGAGATTATCTAGGGCATCCCACTCGAGGGTCAGGCTCGGCAAAAACTTTTCCTCTCTTCGCACACCACGCAAGGCGAGGTCAACTCGTTCGTAGGCAGGGCTTGATATCAAGTCACCATAACGATCAGAGTGTGGCCGAACCCCAAAAAACAGGTCATAGCGAGCCACTGCCTGCCGGACATCACTTTCAATCGTACCACCGCCCACCTTAGGCGAATCAGGGTCTAGTGGCTCACCACTGGGCGTCAATATGGCTACGTCTCGCACAGCCTCTTTCTCCGAATACGTATAACGCAAACCCAGCGTAGTTCTGACGGTATCGGTGAAGTTTATTTTCGTACGCAAGTAAGCAGCGATAATTTCCTGTTCCTGCTCAAAACGCGTAAAGATATTGAGGTTTTCAAATCCCGCGAGCGCAATCGCTCCGCTTGACCAACCACCAAAAAGGCTCGCCAAAGGATAGTCCGGATCAAAAATTATTGAGCGCTGTTCCCTAGCTGCGGCGTCGCCAATATCGGCCGAAGGATCGGTAAGCGTATCAGTAACACCATTAAAGGTTAGCTCAGCGTTTAAATACGAAACGCCGGCTCGAAACTGCAAAAAGCCCTCCACAGGCGATTTATAATCGAATCTATGATAAGCCTGTGTATACGCTTCATCTTGGCTCGTGGTGAGCAGGGGCGCAGCGGTAAAGTCTAAGTCGATAAACTCTTCGAGCTCATAATCGATATACGAAGATGTTAACGTCAGCTCGTGCTCACCCAGATAGTAATTGGTGTTAAGAGTAATATTTATTGAATCGTTAAAGCTGAATTCATCAGCATCTGCGCCGCGCTTAAAGTCAAGTTTATCGTCGCGCAAACCGGCCGGCGGTTGAAATGAGCCATCGACTGCGCCGTCAGCAGTATCTTTCGACAGATCTGCAGTCGACGCGATGGTAGCTGCATCCCCCACACCCGTATATAAGTTTGCAAGCAATTCCAGGTAAGTCGACCCGGCAAAATATGGCTGTGCAAGCGTAAAGTTAAGCCGGTCACTGGGCCCCGTTCGTAATGTTCTTCTGGCGGCATCATAGGGAATGCCGTTCGGCTTATAAATGTAGTCGGCGTCTATAAGCCATTGATCAGCATAAAGCTTCGTGAGGCTACCAGTAGGATCAGCCGTTCGAGTGATACTCTGCACACCTTGCGGCCCCTGGGTATCAAATAACGCCGTCTTTCGAAAATCGGGCGTAGCCTGACTTTCTATTATTTCGGCTTGCCGGCCACGTACATCAAAACTGCCGACTTCGGCCTTCAACTTAAAAGACAAACTATCGATGGGCGTAAAACCAACTATAAACCGGTACAGCGACTCATCTTCCTGAGGACCATCTTCGTTGCGGGTAACGTTTTCAATGTAACCATCGGATTTCTTTCTTTGCGCGGCAAACCTCAAGCCAAGCACGTCTTCAATCAGTGGAATACCCATTGTAACGAGCATGCTTCGATCGTTTTGGGAAGGTACATAGTTAAAGTCTATCCCGGCTTCAAACTCATCCAGCGTCTGCTTCGTTTGCATATGGACAGAACCCGCAAGACTGAAGTTGCCGTCCAGCACGTATTGTGGGCCGCGCAGTACCTCTAAGCCATCGAGATCAAGGAAGGGTGCACGCGCCATTTGAGATCGAGGCAGCGGCACTCCATCAACAAAAAGGCCTACCGATTGGTCAAAGCCCTGGTTAACACCAGCACCGATGCCACGAATAACAATGTTGGTACCCGTTTCTGTTTGGGCGAGAACAAGGTTGGGCACGTAGGCTGCTGCGTCCTCAATATTTTCAATGCCCGCGTCAGCGAGTTTTTCACCATCCAGCGCCGACACTGACACAAGATCATTGAGAACTTCGGATTCAGTCTGTTCCGCAATAATTTCAATTTCTTCGATGTCTTGCGCATGAACGTCTGCTACATTAAGCACGAAAACAAACAGCAAAGTTGTGCTGATCATGCCCCGCGCACTTCTAACGAATTGAAATCTTGCTGGCATACTGAAAACTCTTGATACGGTTCTTCTAAAGGGCCAATACATATCAAGGCAACCCCATGCTTTTTAAATAGGTTTCAAGCCCATGCTTGTTAAAATAGATTTATAGAGGCTTGACAGGGCTTTCGCCAAAATCCGGCTTAGCACCCGATATCACTGTCCAGGTAAAAAACAAAACAATAACAAGTGATACAAGAGCCGTCGGGGCAATGTATTTTTTAAACAGGTCGAACTGCACTGGATGGTACACGTCAATCATGTATGCACCTAAAACTGTCAGAACACTGGCAGAGAAAAGCAGAGCTAAACCCGCTATAAGCATCGCGCTGCGACGCAACCACCCTCCGGGCCAGGCCATAACAGCAGCGATAAAAAACATATAAGGATATTGCCCCCCACTGCCTGCAACGGATATATGCGCACCATCACGCGCATAGATCTCGGTTTTATATTCGCCATGGTACAACCACAGATGGTCTTCGCCCATAGCGTTTAGCAATTTTGCAACAAGCTCGGCTGTGAATTCCTGATACTGGAAATAGTGGCCTGAGGGTGACACGAAAAAGTCGAAGAAAAACCAGATGAGCAAAAATATCAAAAAAAAGCGGATTAATACTAGCTGCATAAAATGACGCTGACCAAGTCAAAAATAATTTATTGTCGAAGGCAGAGGGCGTTTCTTCCAATTAAAATCCACACCAAACCAACCCAGTACATGCAGTAATTACTATACCAAACAAAGCAGAGCCTACCAACAATGATAGGCTCTGCTTCAAACACCAAAGCTACTTACTTGATGTTTTTACTGCGACGTCCAGAGAGGTAGGTTATACCGAACAAACCCAAACCAAGAGCAGCTGCTGCAAATGCTGGTACAGGTACTGATTTGCCAAACTGACCACATTCAAAGTCTACGTCGCAAGTCAGGTAAGCAATAGTGCCAAATGCATCTTTTGCTGCACCAGTAGGCAAAGGAGACAGGGGTGTATTCCAGCCATCGCTTGGGCCACAGTGATCATCAGGTACCAAGGCGTAAGGATCAGCACCACTGTAAGTACAGCTTTCGCCAGTAGCAAGGAAGTCTATTACCGTAAAGTTGGTACCGCCATACAGAGAATTGTATAGAACCCAACCATCAATAATCTTACCGTTTGGCGCAGTTGTAACATCCCAACGGAGGGCGCTGCTGCCGCCAGTCACTGAGGTGAAGGCAAATGCTGGGAAGTAAGACGACGCAGTACCCGATGTTGGGAACTGTCCGGCTGGACCCTGGACAACAACCAGGTTGCCTGATGCATCGAAAGAGCCTTCCAAAGTGTCAACAACTTGCGGCTCTGTAAAAGCCCCTGTGGCTGGCGATGGGTTAGGCAAAATATACGAGCTCATCAATTCATAATCGTTACCGCCTGTAGCAACACAGCCAGCTAGACATTCTGTCACCTTAAAATCGTAAGCGTGAATCTCAGTAGAAGCACCACCGGACAGAGGGGTCGAATCGAAAGCCGTAGCCGTTGTGGCAACTGCTACTGTCGCCAAACCCGCAGCGACTTTTATAGCTTGTTTCAGTTTCATAAGAGTTCTCCAATTGTTATTTGATAACTTAATCAGTTTAGTTTTGAAGCATTTCCAAGTTCGCGAGCGACAAACTCACATTGCAGTATTTCACAATACTTAAATAAGTATACACACGTGTAAACAAACTTCAACTTTAGCATAAGGGGTTTTCAGAACCCCTTATGGGAGCCAACCCACCGTAGAACATTAAGTAGCACACCAATAGTCGGTAGAATAAAGAGGTAATAAATAATTATTACAATGAGTTACTGGATCCTATTAATCTATGATCTACCCTGTCGCACAGGCATTTTGGGGGTCATTGCAACCTGTGGCCAAAACCGTGTTCGTTAGGCAGTATGAGAACCCGTTCACAATTTAAGGCCCGCTCCTGCACTCTAACTGTCCCCGTACTCAAACCCTGAGTACAACATGCCACTCAACCTGTTATCGAGTAGCCATAAAAACACCCGCCAAAAACCCCTCACAACGTGGCCAGCCATATGACTCAGCCCTTAGAGACCACATCGCTCAGGTATGGGGCCTCTACAATGACCAGATAATTAGCGCATTTGGCCTGACAGAATCAAACCTGGCACCCGCAAAGCTGCTCTGTCGCAGGCAACAGCAGCGTTAGTCGTCGTCAAAGTAAGGGTGGCAAAAATGCCCCTCCCTGATACTATACACATGCGTAAAGTTAAAATCATCGCTTCGAACTTGATAGCCGAAACCTAATTGTTGATCTATGTTCGAGACACTGACGTTTAACGCGCGAAATGCGCATTGAACATAGCTGAAATGCCTTTGTGGATGCGCCAACCCTAATCAATTTTTACCGTTAGATTTGACCGAGGAATGCTGTCATCAGCATCCAACACTTTTGGGTAGTTCTCCATTCGACGTGGAACAAATAAAATATCTGCCTATCGCCAGTAACAGGGAGACCAAACTCATGCTCTACAATCGTTTCTATATCAATGGTGAGTGGCTCGAACCGCGGGAACACTCGCTCAAGGATATCGTCAACCCAGCGACTGAAACGGTGCTTGGACAAGTAGCCCTTGGATCACCAGCTGATATTGACCGCGCCGTTTCAGCAGCAGCGAAAGCATTCGAGAGTTGGTCAGTCACAACCATTAAAGAGCGCATGGCGCTGCTTGATCGCATTATTAACTGCTTTAACCGTCGGATCGACGAAATGGCAGAAGCGATCTCTGCGGAAATGGGCGCACCCATGAACATGGCGCGAAATTCGCAAGCACCAATGGGCACCGCTCATTTGGAGGTTGCGAGAAATGTATTAGGAAGCTTTGATTTTGATGAGACGCTCGACGGCTCTCACGTGTTTAGAGAACCTGTGGGAGTCTGCGGATTTATCACGCCCTGGAACTGGCCCGTCAATCAGATTGCCTGTAAGGTGGCGCCCGCTCTCGCCTGTGGGTGCACGATGGTTTTAAAACCCAGCGAATTAGCACCTCTGTCTGCGCAACTTTTTGCTGAAATCCTGCATGAAGCCGGAGTACCTGCCGGCGTCTTCAATATGGTTCATGGCGATGGCCCCGTGGCTGGCGCCCGGCTCAGCACCCACCCCAATGTAGATATGCTATCCCTGACTGGATCTACGCGAGCAGGAGCGCTCGTTTCGAAAGCCGCTGCCGACACCGTCAAGCGTGTTGTGCTAGAACTGGGTGGGAAATCGGCAAACATCATATTAGATGACGCCGACTTTGAACAAGCCGTTGCAGAAGGTGCTGCCGTTTGCTTCAACAATGCGGGCCAATCTTGCAATTCACCCTCACGCATGCTGGTTCCCAAAGAGCTGCACGATAAAGCCGTAGAGATTGCCGCTAAAACCGCAAACGCTACCGTTGTCGGACTCCCTCAGGACGAAAATACTCAGGTTGGCCCGCTTTCAAACGCAGCCCAGTTCAATAAGGTTCAATCAATGATTGAAGAGGCTATTCGCCAGGGTACCCATCTAAGCGCTGGCGGTCTGGGTAGGCCCGCAGGACTGGAAAAAGGCTTCTTTGCCAAACCTACTGTGTTTTCAAATGTTTCTAACGATATGATGATTGCGCAGGAAGAGGTATTCGGGCCCGTCTTGGCGATAATACCTTACAATGACGAAGAGGATGCGATCAAGATTGCGAATGACTCTTCCTATGGTTTGGCTGGCTATGTGCAATCAGGCAACCTAAAAAGAGCACGCTCGGTGGCGAAAAAACTACGCGCCGGCACAATCTTTTTAAACGGCAACAACTACGATGCTAATGCGCCTTTTGGTGGGTACAAACAGTCAGGCAATGGCCGCGAGTGGGGCAGCTTCGGGTTCCATGATTTTCTTGAGATAAAAGGTGTTGTTGGGTTTCATCCGCAGCAGTAAGGCTCTGGCTAATCGTCACGGTTTTTCTTAAAGAACGCCTCAAACTGGTCCGCTATGACAGAAGAAGATAATTTGCCTGTCAACCCCTTGAGCGCACGCGCAACAACGGGCTCAGGCAAAATGTCGCGGCGAGCCTCCAGAAGATCGGCGAAAAAATCCGAGCTAAATTCAGGGTGCGGCTGAATGGATAGTGCACGATCGCCATAAGCCAGCATCGCATATTGACAAAAATCTGTGCTCGCAACTACTTCTGCACTTGCGGGCGGCTCTACAATCTGGTCTTGGTGCCAAGCAGCAAGGCATACTGGCTCGGACATCGATTTAACCGCATAATCAACCATGCCAACCGACCAGCCTGCGTCAAACTTTTCTACCTTACCACCCAAAGCCTGCGCAAGAATCTGGTGACCAAAACAAACTCCTACAATCGGCACGCTTTGGCGATACGCTTCTTTTAGAAACGCCTCTAAAAGCTTTATCCAAGAATGCTCTTCATAGACGCCAAACCTGGACCCCGTAACCAGCCAGCCATCGGCCGAATTCACCTGCGTGGGTAATACGCCATCGAGTACCGGATAGGTTTCAAATTGAAAACTTCGCCCCGATAACAATTGAACAAACATACTATCGTAATCGCCGTGCGCCTCGCGCAACTCTGCCGGCGCCCTGCCCGTTTGTAGAATACCTATTTTCAATTTAAATCCCAACTAGGCCAGTTTCGATATCAGCAAAAAATATTTGCCGCATTACAAGCGATTTCCGCCAGGCTTTATGGCCTCGCTCGGCGACCACTCGCGTTCAATTCAACAAAAATCTGATAACATTTGACCAGATTTCAGATCTGCGCCCAATACCTCTTAAGTGTAGTATTGCTCAGAATAATTCAACCACACCAAAGACATCGCGTCGTTTTAAAAATACTATGAAAACAACTCAATTAGCACGGTTCAGCGAGGCGTTAGCTCAACTTATACCGTGCAACAATATCAGCGTATTCTCGGCCAAACTCATCGATTTTTTTGGCGCACTCGTTCCGCTCGATGACGCAACCATTGTGTACTTCCCCTATCGAAAATTACCTGTGGTTGAATATTTTCAACCCCTTGAGGATGGAAGCACACGGCTCGATCAGTTTATCCAGGCCGCATTTCTGCTAGACCCTTACTACAAGGCTGGCACCAAGGGAAAGTTCGGTTTCTTTAAATTCAGCGACTTAGCACCAGAGGGTTTTGAAAACAGCGAATACTACCGCTCCTATTATGGTCGGTCCGGCTACAGCGATGAATGCGGCTACCTGATCGGCATGGGTGGAAACAGTTTTATTCACATCTCACTCGCGAGAACATCCGGACAAGCTAGTTTCACTGAAGAGCGAATACAATTGCTGGCAGATATTAGCCCCGTAATAATGGCACTCTGCCAGGAACTCTGGGGAGGAGTGACGAATATCAACAGGGACGAACCTGATCTGCGCGCACAATTACACTCTGCGCTAGAAAATTTTGGCACGAGCCTGCTAACTCATCGCGAAACCCAGGTAATCAACCTGGTACTTCATGGTTACAGCACCAAAATGGTTGCCGAAAGGCTAAATATATCGGCAGAGACAGTGAAATTGCATCGCAAACACTCCTACGCCAAGATGGGAATAGGCTCTCAGGCTGAACTGTTTTATTTATTTGTAGAATCGTTAATGAGCACAACCGGTTACAAGGGGGGCGACACTCTAGAGACCTACCTGAAGCCCGGCGGGCATTGATCAACAACCCCACCGCGGATAACCGTCCCGCCTAACAAAAATGCAGGGCCGCTCTGGTGCTGTTGCTTTGTTACAAATGCCCTTCAAATTCTAGCGGTGTAACAACCTTGGCAAATTGCTCAATCTCCTGTTGCTTCACTTGGCTATAAACTTTCTGGAACTCTGCGCCAAAGTACTCCTCAATAAATGGCGATGCAGAAAATTTATTGAGTGCATCCTGCCAGTGATGAGGAAGACTTGGAGGCACCTGATCGTAGGCGTTCCCCTCCAATGGCTCTGGTGCAACCATTTTATTTTCAATACCGTGTAGCATTCCCGCCAAAATTGCTGCCATCACCAAATGCGCGTTGGCATCTGCCCCGGCAACCCTATGCTCAATGCGCCTCGCCGTATAACTGTCGGCCGGCACCCTGACAGATACCGTGCGATTCTCATATCCCCAGGTAGGGGCCAACGGTACATGACTTCCTCTTTGGAAGCGACGATAGGAATTCAAATTGGGAGCCAGCATCAACATAACATCGTTCATGCTATGAAGGCAGCCAGCAATCGCCTGCCTAAGAAGGCCGTTACCCAGCTCGGTGCCGTTGTTAAACGCATTCAATCCCTCACTATTAACCAAACTGCAATGAACATGCATACCGTTGCCGGCCATTGAGCCGTCAGGTTTGGCCATAAATGTTGCTCTCTTACCATGTTTTTTCGCCACGCCACGAATCACTCTTTTCAGCATCAACGCCTGATCCGCAGCCATAAGTGCGTTGTTATTATGGTAGAGGTTAATCTCGTACTGAGAAGGTGCCGCCTCTTTCACCAGCGTGTCTACAGGCAAACCCTGAACACCGCAGGCATCTCGAATGGCATGCATCAATTCAGCCATGTCCTCCATTAGTTCAATGCCATAGGTTTGTCCGGCGTTCAGAATACCGCCGCAACTGTCAGCCTGTGTATGCCTTGGACGACCCAAACCATCATCATCCTGTTCGAACAGGTAAAACTCCATTTCACTCGCAAGTACAGGTGTCAGTCCATGTGCGTCGAATCGCGACACAATCTTGCTCAACAGGCTTCTCGAGTCGTACGCGCACGGCTTGCCACATACCTCATTCAGCGAAAGTAATACCTGGCCTGTCGGTCTCTCTAGCCAGGGCACAGGCACGAGTGTTGCCATATCAGCCTGACAAATGCCGTCACCATCACCAGAATCAAATACTATAGCCTCGGGATCTCGACCCCAGACATCGAACGCGGCAGCCGATAAGGGCATTTTAAGCTCGCCCGCGAAAATCTTGTCCACTTTATCCCTGGCAATCCATTTTCCGCGCAAACCACCATTGATATCCGGCAACATAACTTCGAAAACTTCAATCTCTGGATTATCATCTAAAAAAGCCTGAAGTTTAGTGGCGAGTTTTTTCTGGATCATTGGCCTGGCTCCGTGTGAGCAAATCGTCCGCAATTCGTAAAACACCACTTTAGGGTTAAATGAATGGTGCGATCACTGTGAGATACTAATTGAAATTAGTTTAAAACATATCTCGCAAAACTCATAATTGATTAGTGCCTGCGTATATTTTCGAACCATTGGAGCTTTAGTGCACGCCATGAACACACCAACCCGCCCGACAGCTTTACTAAAAAAACTCGATCAGTCGCATCACTTACACCCATTCACTGATCTGCATGCCTACAGCCAAAACGGCGGAAGGATTTATTCCCACGCGGAGCACATTTACATATCAGACACGGATGGAAACCAAATTCTCGACGGTATGTCCGGGCTTTGGTGCTGTAACCTCGGGTACAGCCAAAACAATATAATCGAAGCCATTTACGAGCAGCTGCAGCAATTGCCGTACTACAACAACTTTTTCAATTGCTCAAACCAGCCTGCCATTGAACTAGCCAAGGCGTTGGTGGATATAACACCCGCCCAGTTCAGTCATGTGTTTTATACTAACTCTGGCTCAGAGGCTAACGACACCAATATCAAACTTGTACATCGCTATTACGATCTTCTTGGAAAACCGCAAAAGAAACAGATCATCAGCCGTCACAATGCCTATCATGGCAGCACCATTGCCGCTGGATCACTCGGCGGCATGAACTACATGCACAAACAGTATATCGGCCTGTCGTATGTTCACCATATTAGCCAGCCCTACTGGTTTGGAAATGCCGATCTTAGTGAAGACAAAGATGCGTTCGGTATCAGGGTCGCCCGTGAACTTGAAGCAAAGATCGACGAACTGGGCGAAGAAAACGTAGCTGCATTTATTGCCGAACCCATTCAGGGTGCTGGTGGCGTTATTGTGCCACCCGATAGCTACTGGCCAGAAGTAAAGCGGATATGCGAAGAACGAGACATACTATTAATTGCCGATGAAGTCATTTGCGGCTTTGGCAGAATGGGTGAACTGTTTGGCAGTGAACACTACGACATCAAACCCGACCTGATAACATTCGCAAAAGCCGTTACAAATGGGTACATGCCTCTTGGCGGCGTTATGGTTGGCGACAGAGTCGCAGACGTATTGCTTGCAAAGGAAGGTGAGTTTAACCACGGCCTCACCTACTCTGGCCACCCAGCGGCCTGCGCCGCAGGCATCGAAACACTGAAGGTTTATAGCTCATCCAGCATTGTAGAAGACGCAGGCAAAACTGTCGGCCCCTACTTGCAAGCCCAATTAAGGGAGTTTGAGGATCACCCGATCGTTGGCGAAGTGCGTGGTATGGGTATGTTTGCCGGCATTGAACTCGTCAAAGATAAATCATCGCGAGAGAGGCTTGCACCCGACTCTGCAGGAGCAATTTATTGCCGCAACGTTGCTATAGAAAACGGACTTATGTTGAGAGCAACCGGTGACGCAATGATTATGTCGCCACCGCTTATTTGTAATCAAGATGAAATCGATTCGCTCGTTGATAAGCTGGCCATTGCCCTAGACCAAACTGCAAAACACTATTCTGTTACTGGTTAACTGTCGCCGGGCTTGCGATTAAGAAAGGGGGTGGTAGCCTCGTAAGCAAGGGCAAATTCAAGCAGTGCCTTGTCTTCGCCTGGACGACCTATAAACTGAATACCCATTGGTCGCCCAGCGTTGTCGAACCCAACGGGCAGACTGATAACTGGCAACCCAGAGAGCGTCCCGCCAATCGAAACCTCCATCCACCTGTGGTATGTATCCATAGGATGCCCATTGATGGAGGCTGGCCAATTGGTGGTAGCTAAAAAAGGAAAAACCTGCGCGCTGGGCAATGCCAGAACGTCAAATTGCTCAAATAAATGCTGTAACGCAACATACCAAGCCGACCGACCTTTTGCAGCCGAAGACAGTCTGTGCGCCGACATATCGACGCCCCCTTCAATTTCCCAAACCGCCTGAGGGTTAAGCATTGATTTAAATTTGGGTTCATCGTAGAAAGGCTTCAAGCTACTCATGGACCAATGCCTGAAGGTCAGCCAAACTTCCCAAAGACTAGCCATGTCATAATTTGGCAGGCACTTATCAACATCTGCACCATGCGCAGCCAGAAGCTTTAGGACATCCTCACATAACGCGAGCACACCCGCCTCCATCGGCAAATAGCCTTCATAATCAGCCATCCAACCAATCTTAACGCGAGAAAGTTCAGCAGCATGAAACTGTGAATAGCCAGGCAAGGAATCGCGAGCTGATAGTGGCGCTCGCGGATCGTAACCCGACATTGTATGCAATAAGCGGATTGTATCCTCGACGGTTCGCCCCATAGGGCCCTCGGTAGCAAGTTGATGGTAAAACAACCCACCGTTCGCAGAAGGGTTGGGCACTCTGCCCTGACTAGGTCGAAAGCCAACAACATTGTTAAACGCCGCCGGGTTTCGCAAAGAACCCATCATATCGCTGCCGTCAGCGCATGGAAGCAATGAAAGTGCCAGCGCTGAGGCCGCCCCGCCACTACTGCCACCCGCTGTCAACAACTTGTCGTAGGCGTTATAGGTAGTGCCATGCAACTGATTATAGGTGTGAGATCCCAAACCAAACTCGGGCACATTGGTTCGACCGACAAAAATAGCGCCTTGCTCGCGTATGCGTGCTACGGGCAGGCTATCTCTGACGGGAATATTTCCAGCAAACAGCAGGGAGCCGTAGCTTGACTGAATCCCTTTCACATCAAGCAGGTCTTTGACAGCATGAGGCATACCATGCAACCAGCCCCAGTATTCACCCCGTTCCAGCGCTTCGTCGGCTGCTCTTGCGTTTTGCATTAGAAAATCATCGCTTTGCAAGCTGACTATGGCATTAAACGTTGGGTTATATTGATGAATTCTGGCAAGGTAGGCCTGCATAACCTCCTCGCAACTGAGCACCCTATGCTTTATTGCCATTGATAGCTGCGAAGCAGAGAGGCTAGTTGGGTCAGAAACATTTCGAATTACATTACCAGCTAAACCAACAGATAAACAACCAGGCAACGAGAGTGCTGCTGTCACGCCAATACTGCGATTAATAAACCTTCTTCGCCCGATCATTTATCTAACTCCAATTCGAGTAAAATTACTCGCAGCAAATACTGCCTGCCAGCCATGATCCGTTGGTGCGTTTCCTAAAATTCACTCAGATATTACACCGCTATTTTTAATCCTTCATACTAGAGCCAACTGCCTTTGCTCGTATAGCCAATATTCAGCCAGCATCGCTCTGTAAGTTGACTTGCAGTAACGTACAAATCTCGCCTCAACTCATCCATATCCTCCACTGACAAACTCACTGATGGCGGTACCAAAAAGTTTAACTCTATACTTACCTCTCGACCAGAAAGGGTCATACGCAGCTTATATTCAGCGTTATATTTTTTAGCGACCGATTTTGCAATTAGATCAACAGGCGCCTGTAAATCTTCATCCACCCCGAGATACAGCATTTCTCTCCCCGAAGCAATCAAGCTGCGCAAAGGGATAAAAATAAAGAAGCTTGATGCAAGCAACACCATTGCGGGGTCAATATAAGGAACAAACCGAGCATAATTGGTGCCGTCTAACAATACGATAACGATAAAGCCAACCAACACCAGAAAACTCAGCATTGCATCGCCGAGCCACTCGTTTCTTTCTGCTTTCAATAACGCCGATTTTCCATCTGCATTATTTATTGCAATAAGCTGCGTGATAATGAGCGTACCGATCGTTGAGATAGTTGCATAAACGATAGCGGGTGTAGTAGAAACCTCCCTGCCACCCGAATAAATATCTGAGAGTGCGTTCGCTGCAGAAACCAGGCACATACCTATGAGTGCCACTGATTTAAATAAAATGAGAATCGGCTCAAAATGGGCTTTGCCAAAAGGAAATCGTCGATCTTCCTTGATTGATTCAACCTGCTGCAACGTAACCAGCGAAAGGTAGCTAAGACCGACACTTAAAAGCGAGTAAATACCGTCAAAAGTAATCATGCTAGATTTAGATATGATGCCAAAGCTCACACCAAAAACAGAAAAACCCACCGCCACCCAAATAGAAACTAGCAATATGCTTCTTTCTTTCATTTCTTTTATTTTTTTCATTTCTTTCATCAACTCTTTTGAGGCCAGAAAATAGTATGCAGATCGGTCTAAAAAAGCGGTTTCTGGCCACGCTGAAACCACCGACTTACAGAAACTCTTTCATTGCCTACCGTTACCAGTTGAAATAATCCAGAAGTTTTATCCACGCCCTAAACGTTTTATCCCAAAATAGCGAATTGGCTCGGCCCCCAATTGCGTGGAAGTCCCGAGCGCATCCAAGGGCGAAATGACGGTGCTATTTCCCCTTCCATTGAGGCGTTCGCTTCTCGGCAAATGCAGTCGCGCCCTCCATCGCATCTTCGCTGGTAAAAACCGGTTCAATGATGACGCTTTGCTTGTCATAGGCCTCATCGCTATGCCAGTCCTGCGCCTGCGCCACCACCATCATGCTTACTTCAACGGCGAGCGGGCCATTTGCGGCAATTTTCGTCGCCATTTCTCTCGCTGCCTCCAACGAATTGCCGGCCTCCACCACCTGATTGATCAAGCCCAACTCATAAGCGCGGGCAGCAGATATGAAATCCCCGGTCAAAGCCAGTTCCATGGCTATCTTCGAAGGAATCTGTCTGGGCAATTTATAGAGCCCGCCTGCGCCAGCAGCGAGGCCCCGCTTCACTTCCGGAATACCAAATTTTGAGTTTTCCGCAGCAACGATCAGGTCACAGCTGATCGCAAGCTCGAGGCCACCTGCTAACGCATAACCTTCTATAGCAGCTATGATCGGTTTTTTGGCGCGATACTGAGTCAAGCCACAAAACCCTCTCCCTTCGATCACCGGCGTCTCTCCACTAACGAAAGCTTTAAGGTCCATGCCTGCACAAAACGTTCCTCCAGAGCCGGTTAAAATCGCAACGCGCAGGCTGGGGTTCTTCTCCAGCTCGTCAATGGCAGCAATCACTCCCTCGGCAAGCCTCCTGTTTGCAGCATTCTTCGCCTCGGGTCGATTAAGTATGATGGTTAGAACACTGCCATTGACTTCTGTTTTAACATCAGTTGTGGTCATATTTTTCTCCGAAATTAATACCGTATTATTTATTACTATTTCTTTGCGCGGCGCGCAAAAAAAACACTGCCCGCCGCACACTCTGTGGCGCATTGACAGCCTGTCCTGGCACACAAAACGGCGCAGGCAATTACTGATTAAATAAATTGCGCGACATTGGCCGTTACCCTGCTACTTTTGGGTAAGCGAAACAATTGCCAGACCTGGCGCATCGAGGTTTACTATTCGCTGCATACTCGGTTTAAACCCCGCCTCGCTGTCCAGCATTGTTACTCTATTTCGTCACTCTATGTTGTCACTCAATTAGGCTCGCTCATGTGTAAACGCAACCTTCAAAGAATAAAAGGCAGGCTCACTAAGGCGTCTTTGTGGGGCTCGCCTGACTAATCATAGCGAAGTCAGTACAGCCTGCTAAAATGGACACCGACAGAAGAATTCGGTGCAAGAAACTGAAGACTGACCTTGTACGCCAGCATTAGATGAGCTGTACTTCGACATTGGCATCACATATACTTTACACTAGCGTAAACTAAAATAACAGCCGGCGATACGCCGCTTTTTCGCCCTGTCAACAGCCTTGCTCATAGCGAGGCTGCTCAGCCAAATTCAGCTACAGCCAGGAAACTTTCCATGCCTTTAAACACACACTTTGACGCTTTGTACATTGGTGGCCAATGGATAAAGCCGGCAAATTCATCAGTAGAAGCCGTTATCAACCCTGCCTCAGAAGAAGTCATTGGAGAAGCGCCTGTAGGCACTGTAGACGATGCTGAGCGCGCGATTGCAGCCGCAAGAAAAGCGTTTGACGAAGGCCCCTGGCCAAGAATGTCGTGGCTGGAAAGAGCGGCCATATTACAAAAATTTCACGATGCACTCCTAGCGCGCAAAGATGAAATCGTAGCACTTTGCGTTGCCGAAGCGGGCTCTATAGTACCCGTTGCGAACATCATGCAGTTCGACATGGCGATGGATGGTTTTCAGTATTACATCCATCAAATACAGCGCCGCGACTTCAGCGTACCCAGCTCCGTTTCGGTACACACGAACTGGGCAACGGGTGGCGAAACACTTGGCAGCACAGTCAAAGTTTACGAACCGCTGGGCGTGTCCGTGGGCATTACGGCCTACAACTATCCCTTCTTCCTGAACCTCGCCAAGCTAGGACCTGCACTTGCCTCTGGCTGCACGTTTATTCTTAAGCCAGCTCCACAGACACCGCTTGAAGCCCTTATTTTGGGCGACGTAGCGAGCGAAATTGGTTTGCCCGAGGGTGTGTTCAGTATTATTACTGGCGGTATAAACGTGGGTGAAAAACTAACGACAGACCCAAGGGTCGATCAAATTTCGTTTACAGGCTCAGACAAGGTCGGTGCCATCATTCAGGCACAGGCCGCCCCCACACTGAAGCGTGTTGCACTTGAACTGGGTGGCAAGTCAGCCATGATTGTTTGCGAGGATGCCGACTTGCAACAGGCTGCCTTCAATGGCGTGGTAAACTTTACCAACCAGTGCGGCCAGGGCTGTGTACTGCAAACGCGCCAAATTGTGCATAATTCGATTAAGGCAGACTATATCGAAATGCTCAAAGCCATGGTAAGCCAGGTAAACATTGGCGATCCCGCCGACCCGGAAACAGGCATGGGCCCTCTCATCAGCGACACACAGCGCCAGCGCGTTCTTGCCTACATCGAACAGGGCAAAGCCGATGGAAACCGGCTGGTCTATGGCGGCAAGATTCCGGCGGGGCTCGATAAAGGATTCTATCTTGAGCCGACGATTTTCGACTGCGCCAGCAACTCAACCACCATTGCGCAGGAGGAAATCTTTGGGCCGGTGGTCTGCGTAATGGGTTTCGATACCGACGAGGAAGCCATAGCCATAGCCAATGATTCCCAATACGGGCTCAGTGGTGGCGTATTTTCCCAGGATGCGGGAAGAGCGTATCGCATCGCTATGCAAATGCGCACAGGTGGCGTACTGATAAATGGCGGCGGCGGTCGACTTAATCCTACGGTGCCTTTTGGTGGATACAAACGATCCGGCATTGGCAAAGAATATGGCGAGGAAGGACTGAACGAGTATCTGGAAATAAAAGTTATCGATTTCAGGGCTGCGTAATGCAGCCGTTAAACTTATCTTGACCGACAGTAATCAAACCGCGTGCGCTTCCTGTCAAATATTTTCCCTTAAATACATTCTGTTAATTAGATGTAGTTAAACAGGCTTCACCGAGCAAAACTATGACAACGGCACCGGCAAGAACACTACCCGACATAGAGGCACATACAAAGGCATTCTGGACCGGGGGCAAATCTGGCCAGCTGCTGATTAACCATTGCGTTTCCTGCCAAAGCTATATCCATCCGCCAGTGCCCATGTGCGCAAGCTGTGGCAGCCGGGATGTCACGGCAAAGCCGGTTTCAGGTCGGGCAAAGGTCGCCTCCTTCACAGTAAACCACATGCGCTGGCTGCCCGAGCTCAACGTACCTTACGTGTTTGCCATTGTTGAGCTCGTTGAACAGGCAGGGCTTTATGTGAGTACCGAAATCATCAATATCGAGCCCGAAAAAGTAGCCATTGGTATGGATGTGTGCGTGGCGTTTGAAAAGCAGGAAGACGTTTACCTGCCACTGTTTCAACCACTCGACTAATTAGCATTCACCGCTAAAGCAGCGGCCAAGCACACTCGCGTCTGTTTCAAAATAGTCGCAACGCTACGACTTTAGCTTTGAGGGCAGCCTCGACTCAACAATCTCGGCCGCCTCAGCGATAATTCTGTCAACTAGCTCAGCGCAAGTGGGAATATCGTCGATAAGGCCAACCACCATGCCTGTTGTAATAACACCCCGGTCTTTGTCACCGCCCAGCCAGGCTTCTCGCTGACGAGGTCCGGCGACTAGTTCGCGAAGGTCTTCAAAATTCAAATCACCACCTTTTTCTTTTTCAATCTGGAGCACCGATTCGGTGACTTCATTTTTCAAAAAACGTGCGGTGTTACGTAACGGCCGGTATAACAGTCGAGTGTCTCGCTCGGAGGCCTCAATGTAGGCATTCTTAATATTGTCATGCGCGGGCGACTCTTGCGTTGCCACAAAACGCGTTCCCATATTGATGCCCTCTGCGCCCAGCGCAAGCGCCGCCACAAGGCCCTGCCCATTGCCAAAGCCACCCGACGCCAAAACCGGAATATCGAGCTGGCGGGTCGCGGCCGGCACCAGAATCATATTGGTGACATCTTCTTCACCAGGATGCCCCGCGCATTCGAACCCATCGATGCTAACAATGTCGACGCCAATATTCTGGGCCTTAACAGCATGCCTCACTGCCACAGCTTTATGAATGCAAACTAACCCCCCGGCCTTGAACTTGGCTATATATTTTTCCGGGTTACGCCCTGCGGTTTCTACCGCCGCAACACCCGAATTGGCAATCACATCTGCATACTCATCAAAAGGAATCGGATTGATCGTCGGCAATATGGTTAAATTAATGCCGAAGGGTTTATCGGTACTATCACGAGTCTTCGCAATCTCTTTTTCCAGATTCTCCGGGGAGCCCGTGGTCAAGGCTGTGATCATGCCTAGCGCGCCGGCATTGGATACTGCAGCAGCCAGCTCTGCCCGCCCCACCGTGGTCATTCCGCCACATACAATGGGGTGTTCAATTCCTAACAAATCGGTAACGCGAGTTTCAAACTTCTGTTTCATTTTATTGACTTCAGTTGCGAATAAAGGGATAGGGTGAAGATACTATTACTAGTCACACGTGTAAAGTTTCTATACAATCTTTCCTCCAAAATTTGAGGACTCCCCATGAGTGATGCCAAAGCGGAAAAAAACAGCGTGGGCAAAATAACAGACTCCACACTTGAACGAATGCAAAAGCGAGTTGGCGTAGAGGTGCCCGAGCCACGTCGATACCACAATGACGTTGTAACACAAGACGGTTCACGCCATTTTTGCTGGGGTTATGGCGACGACAACCCACTTTACTGCGACAGTACCTATGCGGAAAAAACCCGCTGGGGCGGCCTGATTACTGCGCCGGGTTTTACCTACACCATGGGTGAAAACGATGTGCCGCCGCTCAGCCCCGAAATGAAACAAAAGCTCAAAGGCGATCCGCTGAGCGGTCTGGGCGCTTACCAGGCCGAAATGACTTTTGAATGGTGGAAGCCATTGCGCGAAGGCGATCGCTGCTACCTTCGCAAGTCGCTAGTGGGCACCAAGCTTGCCGAAGGTAGAATGGGCGGAAAGTCTATTCACGAAGTACGCGGCATATTCCAGAGAAACCAGAACGGAGAACCCGTTGCCTCTCGGCGCGGCCTATTCATTGCCACGGAGCGAAGTGGCGGTAGTGACAAGAAAGACGGCGGAAAAGAAAAGAAGCCAATGACGCTTCCCGCACCCTATTCCGACGACGAGCTTGCGGAGATAGACGCTTGTTACGAGGCCGAAAGCCAAACGCAACGGGGCGAAAAAACCCGATTCTGGGAAGATGTTACCGTTGGTGAAACCCTGCCAAAAATGGTTAAGGGGCCACTAAAGCTAACCGATCTTATCCTTTGGCACATGGGTTGGGGCCTGCAAATATCGCCCCCCGGTGCATTTAAACTCACCTACGATGTGCGCAAAAAAGTTCCCAGCCTATTTCCAAAAGATCAGCTTGGCGTCCCCGACACTGTGCAACGCTGCCATTGGCAAAACGACTGGGCGCAAGAACTGGGCTTTCCAGGGCCTTACGATTACGGCGGTCAGCGCGAAGTGTGGCTAACGCACCTGCTAACAAACTGGATAGGCGATGACGGTTGGCTCTGGAAATTATCTGTTCAGCATCGCAAGTTTAACTTTCTTGGCGATACAACCTGGCTTCATGGCGAAGTTACTAACAAAAAGGTTGTTGATGACAGGCACGAAGTTCATCTGGATGTGTGGAGCATCAACCGCGCCGGAGAAAAATCCAGTCTAGGTAATGCGGTGGTGTTACTCCCTTCACGATCAGCTGATGGCCTGGCACTACCCGACGCACCGGCAGATAACCTAACCGATTTAATTCAGCACGCAGTTGAGAAATACAGTCAGGAAAACGCTTAAATCAACCCACTAAGCGTTGATAAAACCCCGGAGAATATCAATGGATTTAAACAATAAAGTTGTCATTATTACTGGCGGAGCCGGCGGACTGGGCCGAGCCGCAACCATGGCATTTGTAGGCAAAAATGCGCGCGCCGCCATTTTTGATCTGGATGAAGCCAGCGCAAATGCGCTGGCTTCCAGCAATCCAGAGGCGATTAAATACTACAAAACAGACGTTACCAGCGAAGAAAATGTAAGGGCCAGTCTCGACCAGGTTGTGCGTGACTTTGGGTCGGTAGACATCTGCATAAACTGCGCCGGCTTTGGTCCCAGCGTTAAAACTTATAGTACACGCAAAGGGCCCCACCCGCTCGATCACTTTCAAAGTATTATCAACGTCAATCTTGTTGGAACATTTAATGTGCTGCGGCTGGCCGTAGAAAAAATGGCTGCCAATGACGGTGACGAAAAAGGCGTCATCATCAATACGGCATCTGTTGCCTTTATGGATGGCCAGAAAGGCCAGGCAGCTTACAGCGCTAGCAAGGCAGGTATTGTGGGCATGACTCTGCCAATTGCGCGCGACCTGTCTGAGCTAGGTATTCGCATTAATGTTATTGCGCCCGGCGTTATGGGCACCGAAGCCATGCTCGCCGTACCCGACGAAATTAAAAACGGGCTTGAAGCCATGGTGCAGTCTCCTAAACGTCTGGGCAGACCCGAAGAGTTTGGTTTACTGGCGACTCAGATCGCCGAAAACGGCTATCTCAACGGCGAGACCATTCGCCTGGATGGCGGTATTCGCATGTAGTGCTATCTGAAACATGCTATTAGAAGTGCGCCACCAGAGCTACGCTACGGCCGACCGACCGACCGGCAACGTAAGGGAGTTGTATCGCTGCACGGGGCATTCAAGCGATTGATAATTAGGTAGCAACGTTTTTTTCTTCACACTTTAAGCAGAAAGCAAGATCCCAACGGGCCACCACCATTTGCCACAACCGCCACTTTGGGCTTACGCTGCAGTTGCCGACCGCCTGCCCGCCCCTTTAGCTGCGTGATTGCCTCGTGAAAATAGCCAAACCCATGGGTGCGCCCGCCCGAAAGCTGGCCCCCATTGGTGTTGAGTGGCAGTAATCCATCGCGCGCAATATTTTTTCCATCTTTTAAAAAGTCTTTGGCTTCGCCTTTGCCACAAAAGCCAAGCGCCTCTAGCCATGTAAGTGCCAACATGGAAAAGCCGTCGTAGAGTTGCGCCGTGTCTACATCGCTCGGCGTCAGGTCAGTTTGAGACCACATATGCTTTGCCGCATCGTGTGCAGCCATCGCGGTCAAGTCTGAAGAAAAATTGTCCCAGGAATCGCGCCCTTGTAGTGCACAACCCATCGAATCTAGAAAAACCGGCCTGGCAATATCTGCCAGCGCATCTGCCGAAGAAACAACAATCGCCGTGCTCGCATCAACCGGCACATCGCAATCTAACAGGCACAGCGGAGTGCTTATCATACGTGCAGAAAGATAATCTTCCATCGCAATAGGTGCGGTGAAAACTGCTTTTGGATTCAGCGCAGCATTTGCTCTATTGTTAATGGCAATCTGCCCGAGCGCTTCGCGGGTGGTGCCAAAATCATGGAAGTGCCGGTTCGCATAGACCGCGGCCAAATGAACTGCAGAATAGCCCCGAAACGGCACCATCCACTGAAAAGGGCCCGATATACGATCACCGCCTGTCCCGGAAACACTGGCTTTGCGCTCCACGCTGGTTGAGGAGCCCTCTGTTACTGTACGAAAAATCAGCACATGGCGGCAGAGGCCGCTGGCAACGGCCATACAGGCGTTAACAATTGCACCCGCCTGCGCCGGCCCCTCCCAACCCGCACTATGCCACCTGAGCTGAAGCCCTAGGGCATTCTTAACATCCGCCAGAGCAACTGGGCCAAACCCTGGCGAGATATCTTTACGTACCCCTGGGTAAGAGCTTAAACCGTCGATATCTGAGGGATCGAGCCCGGCATCGGCTATTGCCTCAAGTGCCGCGTCCAACGTTAAATCAATAGCGGAGCGCTCCAGTTTCCGGCCAACATCCGACTGGCCAGTGCCGCTAAAAACCACGCGCTCTGCGGCTAACATAGGCTCGGAGAACTTCTTCGGCAGCGACATAGGTAACCCTTTAAAATCAATGCAAACATACTCATTACCGTGCAAATTTTAGTTTACACTCCTGTTAAGTCAAGGTAACCTAGAAGGCTAACTGGAGGCAACTAAAACAGCACTTTGGCCTCTCACACATTAGCGTTAGCCAATACACTATTAGAGCGTACCCTAGAAATGTATGATCACAGCATACCCGATCACGTTCCCCGCGAACTCGTGTTTACTCTCGACGGAGCATCTCACCCAGAACTGAAAAAAAATGCATTCGCTGTTTTAGCAAATTTGCATGAAATTGCCCCACCCATCTTTTTCAACCCTGGCGCATTCCAGGGCGCGGGCGGATGGTCAATTTCTGACGCGGCCATTATGAAGGAGGTCCTGCAAAATCCCGAGCTTTTTTCCTCAAAAAATAACACGGGCTTCTCTTTTTTAATCGGCGAAGAACTGGATTTGATTCCTTTGGAAATCGATCCACCCGACCACCTGAAGTACCGAATACACTTTAACAAGGCACTGTCCCCCGCCGCTATCGCACCAAGAGAAGATGCGGTTCGTGCTACCGCCTCTGAGTTGATGGATGCAATCAAAGCAAAGGGCGCTTGCGATTTCGTTGAAGATTTTGCAGTTAAATTCCCGGTAAGAGTTTTTATGGAGCTCTTCGGAATGCCCCCATCAGATTTTGAAAAAATTCTTCAGTACGAGTATTCACTGCTGCACGTGGCCAACTCCATAGAAACTCGCTCAAAAGCAGCACGAGAAATCTATAGCTACTTAGTCGATATGATTGCAGAAAAGCGGGCCAATCCGGGCAACGATCTGGCAACTGCGGTACTAGACTTTACTGTGGGTGACCGCCCCATGGAAGATAAAGAAATTCTTGGTATGTATTATCTGCTGTTCGTCGGCGGCCTTGACACAGTCGCCTCCTCCCTAGGCTTCGCCTGGCGTTACCTTGCTAATAATCCTAAGGAACAACAAAAACTAAGGGACAATCCTGAACTCATTCCCGGCGCAGTGGAAGAGTTCCTCCGCCTGCACTCAGTAGTAGAGGTACGGCGATCTGTCACTAAAGACGTCGAATTCCACGGTGTAAACTTTAAGAAAGGCGACTTCGTCAACTGCCTCACATCGGTTATTAGCCTAGATAAAGACGCATTCCCAAACCCATTGCAAGCAGACTTTGAGCGATCACCCAATCGCCACGGTGCCTTCGTCTTTGGCCCGCATCGCTGCGTAGGCTCAAACCTAGCTAGGCTTGAGCTACGTATCGCATTCGAAGAGTGGTTTAAACGCTTTCCAAGCTTTTCAATTGAAGATGGCTCCGATATTGAAATCAATCTTGGTGCTGTTGTATCGCTGGCCAGCCTACCACTTGTATTTACCGACGGCGATTAATACTAATAGCCCCCAATGGGGCTCTTTTATTTTTCAGCCCCTCGCCGAGCGCAATCAAGGTCCAAACTATGAAACAGCAGATCACGCGGAGAGACTTTCTCAATGGCGTCTCAGTCAGCTTGGCGAGTGCCGCCGTTCTCGGCGCACCCAAGACACTGGCAATGGGATCTAGGTCTGCCGTGAATGCCACGGCACCCTACTACCCTCCAACATTAACGGGCATGCGCGGCAGTCATAAGGGCTCTTTCGAAGTTGCCCATGCCCTCGCGTGGCGTGGCGAAAAGCCCGCTAACTACGAAGATCTCAACGAAGAATATGATTTAGTTGTGGTCGGCGCCGGTATCAGTGGCCTAGCCGCCGCCGTTTATTATCAACAACAAGCTGGAAAAGACAAAAAGATATTGCTGCTCGATAATCACGATGATTTTGGTGGGCACGCAAAACGTAACGAATTCCATAGCCAGGGTCAGATGTTGCTGGGTGCTGGCGGTAGCGGTAACTTTCAAGATTCTGACCAGTATTCTAAACGAGCACAGCAATTAATTGCTGACATCGGCATTGACCTGGACCGATTGCGGGCAATGAACGACCCCGAATGGCCGCTAACCTCTATGAATCACTCAATTGGCCTGTACACAAGCAAAGAGCACTTTGGCGAAGATAAAATCATTAACGGCCACTGGTTTGCCGCCTGGCATGGCTACGATAATTATAAGGAGATGATTAACGCCCTGCCCTTACCTGATGCCGAAAAAGAAAAACTGATTCAATTAGCCAACAGCACGCTGCAACTTGTTACGCCCCTGCCCTCAGGTAATATGCGTAAAACACTAACTAACACCAGCTACAAAAAGTTTCTCCTCGAAAACGTCGGCCTTGGCGAAAAAGCCTGCGAACTCTGGAACCCAATATTAAAAGTAACTTATGGTGTGGGGGTTGACGGAATTTCCATTTTAGAAGCCATTAAAAATGGACTGCCCGGTGCTGGCATAATGGGTCAGGAAGCACTGGCCGTTATAGCAGAAGAAGATATTCCCGAAGGCACAGACATCATCTGGTTTCCCGATGGCAACGCGAGCCTAACGAGAACAATGGTACGTCGATTGATTCCTCAGGTAGCCCGCGGCACCTCAATGGATAGCATCGTCGAAGCCCACTTTGACTACTCACAACTTGACCGCCCGGATCATCCGGTACGATTAAGGCTAAGGAGTACCGCAGTCAACGCCGTCAACAACGACGGAACCGTTAGTGTGTCTTACGTTAAAGATGGAGCAGCCTATCGCGTGAAGGCGAAAAGTTGCGTGATGGCTTGCAATAATGGCGTCATCCCACACCTATGCCCCGAAATGACCGAAGAGCAGAAAGAAAATCTCTTGTACGGCGTCAGACTGCCATTACTCTCTGTCAATGTGCTCGCGCGAAATAGTCGCGCATTCAGGGAGGCTGGCAGCCAGTTTTATGTGTGCCCTGCCAGCTATTTCAACTTTGTATCTAAGGCGCCACCCACCGCTATCGGCAACTACAAGCCGTCGCAAGACGCAGATTCACCCATGCTTTATTACATGCTCAACTCGCCCACAAGCGAAATTAGCGGCAACCAGTCGCAGCGAGATCTGTATCGTCTGGCCCGACATGAAATCTATAACACCTCGTTTGAAGACTATGAAAAACGTATAAAAGCGCAGCTCAACGGCATGTTCGCTACCACAGGTTTTAATGCCGATCGAGACATTGAAGCGATTACGGTCAATCGCTGGTCACATGGATACGCCTTCGAATATCGTGACCTGTTTGATCCAAACTGGCTAGAAGGCCAGGCCCCACATGAACTGGGACGAAAACAGTTTGGACGAATTAGCATCGCCAACTCTGACTCTCATGCAAAAGCCTATTTGAGTTCCGCTATTGATGCTGGCATGCGTGCTGTCGATGAACAATTGGCGATGAGCTAATTTGCATTAATTTTTTCTATTCACAGCTTGCCTTAATCTTCACTACTCGATTAGCAAAAGCTGGTCGAGTTATAGAAAAACCCTTTACAGGAGAAAAACCAATGCCTCGCAAATCTTTCCAACCCGCCAAAATGCTTGACGGAACTCATTTTGCTATGGCGCAGGTGGTTAAGTCGCAAGGCGAGAGCCACCTGCACATCGCTGGCCAAACAGCGATTGACGAAACCGGTGCACAGGTTGGCGACGACTTCGCATCACAACTTAAAGCGTCGCTAGAGAATGTGCGTATTGCGTTAGAAGCCGCAGGTGCCACCCCCAAAGATCTGGTTCGGGTAACCACTTATATCGTCGATCTCAAACCCGAACTACTTGAGAACTACGTTGTGGCACTGAGCGCTTTCTTTGACTCGGAAAACCTCCCAGCCTGCTCAATGATCGGCGTACAGGCCCTTGCTCAACCTGGCCTTCTCGTAGAGGTTGAGGCAACGGCTGTTCTCGATAACGACTAAACCCGACTCTATATTAATACTTAAATAAAGTGCCCTGCTATGGCTTTGAATCAATTAGAACAACATGAGCTTGTTGTGGCTCGCCTGGTTAAATACTTACACGAGCTCCGCGCAGACACAAAGCAAATCTCTGCGTGCCTTGGATACAATCGAGCTATTCAGGGCGCGACTGAGGGCTTTGCAGACGCCGTTATCGCAAAATATGAAAGCCGACTGTCAGCAACAAACAATAGCGAAAGACCGGACGCTGTTTAAATAAAACACCTTTAGAACACCAACATACAAACACAGCTAAGATGCTGCTCAAGGTAGTGCCTCGCACAGAAGATATCGCAATAATTACAGGCTCATCTAAACGTCGGTAACATATTCTTATTGATGACTTTGCCAACATACCGATCATAGTGCATTCACACATAAAGATTATTGTCACTGGTTTTCGATTGCCAACAAATCAGTCAATATAGAATTGGATAAGAACGCCATCAGGTAATCGAGAATCATAGATGCTGCATAAGGCAAACACCGAATTCAGAGAAGGCTGGCGGATTTTACTTGTAGCTTTGCTCGGTGTAGTCACTTCACCTCACTATCTTGGCCTGTATAGTTTTGGCCCACTGGTTCCAGACCTCACAGAGGCGCTGGACATACCCATTGGAGAGCTACAACGGGCAATTACCTTTAACTTTATCGGCATTGCAATTGGCTCCCAGCTAGGGGGCTGGCTACTCATTCGATTCGAACCAAAAACTGTTACGCTATGCTCACTACTGCTGTTCTCAGCACTTTACGCTGTCCTTAGCTTCATCGAGATTACCCGCAATACCCTCTACTTCTTTTATTTGGTTCTTCCCTTAGTGGGCAGCGGTGCACTTTTGGTAACTTGGACTCAACTGGCATGCCTTCACTTTGAAAAAAAGCGGGGCATAGCGCTTGCTATCGTTTTGTCTGGTGGCGGCGTCATCAGTGCGGTGGCTCCATTACTTTTGTCTACTTTGACCGGGACTGAGCACTGGCAGCTAGCCTTTTTACTGCTGGCCCTGCTTCCGCTCACTACATTTTTTATTTGCCTTTTTGCACTGCCCAAATCCAACAGCTCAGAACTGGCAAATTCAGTTTCGCAACAGTCAAAAACGGCAAAGGGCCTCGACTTTAAACAGGTGCTCTACAGTTGGCGATTTTGGGTCATTGTTTTTGCTTCGGTGTTGGTAATCATAGTGGTTCTCTCACTCATAACCAATATTGTTCCCATGCTCGTTGAAAAAGGCTTAAGTCATACCAAGGCAAGCTTAATTTATAGCGTCTTCGGACTATCGCTTATCACGGGTCGCCTTGTCGGCGGCTTTTTGATTGATCGAATCTGGGGGCCGCTCGTTGCCTTTTGCGTTATGGTACTCCCGGCGTTTGGCTGCCTGATCTATCTATTCGCCCCGGCACAGGTTCTTCCAATGATAATCGCCACCATCATGGTGGGTTTTGCCGCCGGTGCGGAGTACGACATTATGGCGTATCTCGTATCACGTTATTTCGGACTGAGAGCCTACTCAAAAACTTATGGTGCACTCATTGCAGTAACCACGCTTGGCAGTGGTATGGCACCACTAATTTATGGCCCTATTCTTGACGCAACGGGAAACTATAGCCTGCTATTAGCACTGGGGGCAGGCACAGCATTCATAGGCGCACCATTATTTTTAACGCTCGGCCGATACCCAAGCTTCCAAAGCAAAAATACGGCGACTGAATGAACGTTACACCCTGATTACACAGAGCCTAGAGTTGAAAGGCAAGCGATAAGCAATATGCGAAAAACAATGGTAGTTGTAGGCGGTACAGGCGCACAGGGTGGCAGTGTTGTTAAAGCCCTTTCTTCGAACCCTAACTATTTAATTAGAGTTATCACGCGAGACACAACCAGTGTTCACGCTAAAGCGTTAGAAGCTGCTAACTGTGAATTGCATCAGGTAAACCTGAACCAGCCGGAAGGACTAAAAGCAGCATTTCATGACGCTTACGGCATATTTGCGGTAACTAATTTTTGGGATAGAGAAACACGCCTTAACGAGTACGAGCAAGGTAAGGCCATGGTTAGAGCTGCTCGGGAAGCGGGTATTCAACATTTTATCTGGTCAACCCTTCCCGACTATGAAGCTCTATCGAATGGAAAATATAACGTTCCACACTTCACAAGCAAAGCGAGAGTTGACTTGGACGTTAAAAAAGCCGGCTTCACGTATACAACCTTTGTTGAAGCGCCCTTTTACTTTCAAAACTTTCACACCATTTTCGCGCCTCAACAAAACGAAAACGGTGAACAATTGTGGCGTCTACCACTCGACCCCCATCAATGCAGCTTCCACTGCGCAGATATTGGCGAGCTTGGCTTAATAGTAAGGGCTGCGCTGGACAACCCTCAATTAGCTGGCAATGAAAACTACTTGCCTTTATCCGCCGGCATTTACAATTGGCAAAAGCTGATCGATATATTAAACGATCAGGGCCACAGAATATGTTTCGAGCAGATTCCGGCCGAGGGTTATGACAAGAAATTTCCAAGCGCGAGAGAGTTTCGACAGATGATGGAATTCTGGCAGGAATTTGACTATTTCGGCCCCAATTCCTCAGCAAAACTGGCTCTCGTTAAGAAACTGATACCGAAGGGCTTTACGAGCTTCGAACAGTGGTCTTTAAAAAACATGCCAGCCAAATGCTGATGCACAACGGGAGACATTTCAGACATCACCAAAGAGGCCATCGATTAATGCAGTCGATGGCCAATAACTTCTAGTAGCTACTCATTCTGGAGGCCATATGAACGACGAAAAACTTAATGTATTCACCAAAAAGGCTGCCGTCACAGACACCCTCTTGCGTTATCTGGACGGACTAGATGCGCGTAACTGGGGGCAAATCACGGAGCTCTTGAGCAAGCCATTTCACCTACAGGCCGCGATGCTCAATGTCGACCAGATAATTCAGCCAGAAGAATATCTCGCTTTGGGCCCTAAACGTTTTCTACCAGGGTTCGATTTTACATCGCATATATGTAGCAACACTAAAATTGTTGTTGAAAATAACAATGCGCATTTAAAAACAAAGTTACTCGCCTGCCACCACGTCAAACCCAGCGACGCTGATATGACCGACAGCTCGCCAATGTTCATCAATACCATCTACTGCAATATGCATATGAATTGGGAGGGTTGGTTTAGCCTTCAGGATCATGCCTCATGGTTAATTAATAAAATTCGCATGGACGTGGTCGCCATTGAGGGCGACCCCAAAGCCTTTGACCTGGCGCTAGAGAGGGCCAGTAAAAAACCAGAATAAATTCAACGGTTGCTCTCCCAGCCACTGTCTCACGCTTCTTCTACCCAACAAGCGTTTATAAAGAGGGGGTATACCCCTTAGCACTAGTAGCAGGAGTTAAAGAAAATGAAAATCGTCACCTCTAACCACCACTTCAAACACGCACCAGACATAGAGTTAATACCTGGTAACGTGGGGGCAATCTTCGAAAAACCGGAGCGCGCGAAAATCGTTCATGACAACTTGTTAGCTGCCAAAATTGGCCCCATGATAGAACCTGCGCCGTTTGAGGAACAATCGGTGCTAGCGGTTCATACTGCAGCGTATTATCAGTTCCTGTGCGGTGCGCATGATGAGTGGCGCAAACTACAAATTGATAACAACCCTCTACCCTGCGTGTGGCCCCTCCACCGCATGAGGCCCAATAAACCCGATTCGTTTATTGCGCGTTTAGGCAGCTTCTTTTTCGATGGAACAGCGCCTATCACAGGCGGAACCGCCGAAGCCGCAAAGGTTGCCAGCAGTATTGCCACTACCGCAACAGATGCGGTAACTGCCGGAGACAACGCCGCATTTGCCCTGTGTCGCCCACCTGGGCATCACGCCGGCGCTGACTACGGTGGTGGCTACTGTTTCTTAAACAACGCTGCCATTGCTGCGCAAAGATTACTGGATTCAGGCGCCTCTAAAGTGGCACTTCTCGATGTGGACTACCATCACGGCAATGGAACGCAAGACATATTTTATTCGCGGCCAGATGTATTTTTTGCCTCTGTACATGGCGATCCAGTCGACGAGTTTCCCTACTACACAGGCTACGCAGACGAAACGGGAAGCCATAAAGGTGAAGGGTTTAATTTAAATATTCCATTAGCAAAAGGCTCGAACTTCGAGCAATGGCAGTCAGCGGTTTTGCACTGCACCAAACGCATTACAGACTACAAGGCCGACGCACTCGTGGTTTCGCTGGGTCTCGACACCTTTAAGGATGATCCAATCTCGTTTTTCACACTGGAAACAGGCAATTATTTGAAAGTGGGCCAATTACTCGCTTCTCTGAAGTTGCCCACCGTACTGGTATTTGAAGGTGGTTACGCGGTAGATGACCTTGGGAAAAACACAGCTAATGTACTACTTGGCTTTGAAAATAACTAACTACTACGCAATGTCCTTTAGCAACATTTTAAAACCGTATTTGACAGGCCGCTATGTTCGACTTGCCAATACCGCTAGCTCAGCACAACACAACACAACACAACACATCGTATTGTGTTGCGAAACAAACTTCAAAGATTCGTATCCAAAGCGCCTTTTTTGATTAAACATTAAATTACTCTGACGGAGAAAACCATTGGACGAGAAGCAAGAATTTTATATTGGAGGCCGCTGGCAAAAATCTTCGACCTCAAACACACATCAGGTAATCAACCCGGCTACTGAGTTACCCATTGCCACCATAGGAATGGGCGGCCCAAAAGACGTTGATCTCGCCGTACAGTCCGCACGAAAAGCGTTTGCCGACTATAGCAAATGGAACGTTGAGCAGCGTCTCCAATTGCTCGAGCGTATTATTGCTATTTACCAACGTCGCAGTGAAGAGCTTGCAAACACCGTGACAAAGGAAATGGGGGTGCCCACCTGGCTCGCCCAGGTTGCCCAAGTTGCATCTGGCGATTACCATTTTCAACAGACACTGGCTGTACTGAGCGACTACGACTTTCTGCGCAAGGACGGCGGCACTGCATGGCAACGTGAGCCGATAGGCGTTTGCGGGCTTATCACGCCCTGGAACTGGCCTTTGAATCAAATTGTATGCAAAATCGCACCCGCATTGGCCGCCGGCTGCACCATGATATTAAAGCCTTCAGAAATGGCTCCACTGAACAGCATTTTGCTTGCCGAAATAATGGAAGAGGCTGGTGTTCCTTCAGGAGTATTCAATTTGATCAATGGTAGCGGCGACGATGTTGGAAAGGCACTATCTGCCCACCCTGACGTCGACATGATGTCGTTCACCGGGTCTACGCAAGCTGGCATTTCTGTCGCTCAGAAAGCAGCCAATACCATAAAACGCGTAACCTTAGAACTTGGCGGTAAATCGGCAAACATTCTGCTAGATGACGTTGATCTTCAAAAATCAGTAGCCGAAGGGGTTTCGATTATGATGATTAACAGTGGTCAAAACTGTAATGCTCCGTCGCGCATGTTAATTCCCGAACAACACTATGAGGAGGCTGTTGCAATAGCCGCTGAAACGGCAAACTCGATAGGCGTTGCAGAGCCGACCAATTGCAGTGCCGGATCCATTGATCCTGAGCGCGTTGTACGCGCTGGCGACATTGGCCCCCTCGCCAATGCAGCGCAGTATGAAAAAGTGAAACAGATGATTAAACACGGCAAAGCTGAAGGCGCAAGACTTGTCACTGGCGGATGTCGACCCGAGGGTATGGACTCTGGCTATTATCTCAGACCAACAATTTTTGCCAATGTGGATCGAAAAATGGCAATTGCCCAAGAAGAAATTTTTGGACCGGTGCTATGTCTAATTCCTTATGCGAATGAAGATGAAGCTATTGAGATTGCCAATGAGTCAAAATACGGGCTGTCGGGTTATGTTCAGTCGAGCTCACTTTCAAGGGCACAAGGCGTAGCCTTAAAAATGAGAACAGGTATGGTTCATTTGAACGGTGCTCACGAAGACCCTGCGGGGGCATTTGGTGGATACAAGCAGTCTGGAAATGGACGGGAATTTGGGATGTTCGGCCTTGAAGAATACATGGAAATAAAATCTATATTTGGTTGGCATGCAAGTCGATAATTCATTAATTTTAAGGCAGCTCCGACCCCCATACTCAGCTACCGGTTATCTGACTGGTAAAATTCCGGCCAGACTTTGTTTTTACAGCAGTGTATAGTCACTGCTGCATTGATCACTTTATTATTGGAGGCGCACTAAACAAATGGCCACAGAAAACCAAGAAATAGCACTGAACTTTTTCAACACAATTGGTGAAGGTAACTTAGACGGTGCCTTTGAATACACAACAGAAGACGTTACGTTTCGGGCCATTGGCAACAACCCCGTTGTCAGTAAAACTTTCAAGGGAAAGGAAGACATTCTCAATAACTGCTGGCTGAAAGTTTTTGTGCACATTGGCCCCGAGGGCGTGCCTCTCACCATAAAAAATGTCGGCTCAGGTGAGAATGTTGTGTTTATAGAATCGATCGGAGAAGCCAAAGGCCGCAGCGGCATGCCGTACAATAACGAGTACGTACATGTCTACCATTTCAGGGGAGGCAAAATCTGCAGCATTACAGAGCACCTCGACACTGCGCTACTTAACGCACTGCTCGAGCAATAGCGAAGTACGTTTTACAGCGCGACCCATCTGTTAAACCCGCACTACCGTCGCCTTGCCAATAGCGGCGATGGTGAATCCTATGCAGAGCTTTTTACTGAAGACGCCCTAATTGGCGAGGGCGTTTACTCCGGCAAGGAACAAATAGCTTAGCGTTGCAGGGCAACCACAACCGCTGCTCATGTCACAACACAGCCAAAAATATCAATTAGCGGTGGTAAAGCCACGCAGCGCGTTGCCTGCTCAGCATTCATCGCGACAAAGAAGGCAAGCCCAATATGTTGGTTGCCTCTGGTCATTATACCGATGAACTAAAGCGGGTTGATGGCCAATGGCGATTTTATCGAAGGAGCGCAGAACTTGATCCGGATATCCATGAAGTGCTCGCAAAAATTGAGGGGCAGGCCTAGTGGGCCTGCCCTGTTGCGATAGCCACGGCAATGCACTATGGAAACCGGAGATCTTTAAGACAGAAAATCATGCTCTCCGTTTATAGGGTCACACAGCATTTCTTTAGCATGAATGGTATCCATATACTCTCGTCGCTCCGTTATTAATCCCTCCCTGACCACAAGCAGATAATGGTACTGATTTCTGTAAATCCGGCCGTCTATCCGTACACCATAAGATTCAGCCTCCACCGCAACACGAGGCCCCTCTACCGTTAACGCTTTAATATCAACCTGCAGACCCTCAGGAAAACGCTCTGCAACAATTGCGTGGATTTTTTTTAGGCTATTCAAATTGTGCCTGCCACCTAATGGCCATTGCCCGTAACCAAGTATCCAAGTCGAAACATCTGGCGCCAGCCGCGCAGCGGCCTCGGCAAAACGCCGATTCGAAATATCGGAGTAGTAGGCTCTCACGACGTCTTCCGGGCAACTCAAACCTGCACGCCTATTCACAAAACAGCTGGCAAACAGGCGGTTTGTTGAGGCGCCGGCAATCTTTTGGCGAGCCTGTGATGCGGGTATCACACATAGAGGAAACCGACTCGGTTGCTACTGGTCAGACGCATAGTCTGCGTTTATAACAATGAGCTCTCTGTATTTTTCAGGCATTTCCCAATGTCCGACATAACCTTTAGGAACAACCAATGACTGACCCTGTTTATATTCCTGAGCGCTGCCACCTTCGGGCGTAAGAATAAGGCGACCCTCTAATATATACACAAATTCATCATAGGGGCTGCCGTTGATGAATACCTTTGAAGGTTCAGATTCATAAACCGAGACAGCAATCTTACCGGTATGAAAATTGTGCATGGCGAAAGGCACGGCCTCTCCCTCCCTTGACATTCCTTCGTCCTCAAACTCTGTGGGGTCGCCTGAAATAAGACCCTGTCCATTTAGAATATTTTGCTCAAGCAGTATTGGCAAAATTTTTGCGGAATCTAATGCAGATTCATTACCCATTTTTTTATCCTCACAATAAAAACATTCATACGGCATCATCCAAATTTATTACCGATTAATGACGACGCCCGCTTCCCCTCCAAAAAAAATCCGGTTTCAGCTGCTAAGCTAAAGCCGGATATCAAGGAGACATGTGCTACCGTTAAACGGCTCTGGAGCAACCCTTGAGCACTACTCCGACGCTATCATGACTTTACACACATGTAAAGTATTAAATGGACTCAAAGGTGCTCCAGGTTAGGCCACTTAGCCAGCAGGCACAGTATACGTAGAGCAACCACGAAAAAATAATCTCCATATTTTAGAGGCTTATCGCTTATGCTGAACGACGCATCTATACGATAGAATCAGTAAAATGCGCCCTGCTCAGCGGTCGAGGCAGCAACATCACCAGACCTATATAAAGATTGCAAAAGTTACCTAGTTTTGGCGTACGCCGCTTTCAATACTCGCCTCTGGAGTTTACCCGTTTCCGTGCGAGGCAACTTGCGAAAATCAACAGCTCGCGGGCACTTATAGGGCGCAATACGCTGGCGACAGTGCTCCATCAAACTCAATGCAAGTGCGTCGTCGCTTGCGCCGTCGTGGGTTTCGACAACTGCCACCACTTGCTCCCCCCACTCGGGGTCGGCCCCACCAACCACCGCAACATCCATTACCGCATCGTGCTCGAGCAATGTATTTTCAATTTCGCTAGGATAAATATTTACCCCACCAGAAATGATCAGGTCAGTACGACGATCCACTAGGTAGAGATAATTTTCATCGTCAATGTAACCAAGGTCACCATAAGTTGCCCAGTTTTCACCAAGCATTACCGATTCTGTTTTCTGCGGATCATTATGGTATTGAAAGTTCAACTGGGGATTCTCAAAATAAACCAGGCCAACCTCACCGCTGGGCAACTCCGAGCCATCCTCGTCAACAATGTGAATGCCACCCTGCAAAGATTTTCCCACTGAGCCTTTGTGCGCCAACCACTCTTGGCTATTAATTGCCGTTGTGCCAAACCATTCACTGCCCGAATAAAATTCATAAATTATCGGGCCCCACCAATCAATCATCTGCTCTTTAACTGGCATAGGGCAAGGCGCCGCCGCATGAATTACTGCCTGTAGCGACGACAGGCGATATCGCGCTTTTCGCTCTTCTGGCAAATACAGAAGTCGCGAAAACATGGTGGGAACACACTGGGTATGCGTTACCTCATACTGTTCGATTAGCGCCAGAAACCGGTCGGGGTCGAATTTCTGCATCATTATCACGGTGCATCCAAGCTTTTGAGCCCCCATGCACCAAGCCAATGGCGCAGCGTGGTAAAGAGGCGCCGGGCTTAGATAGCAGCTGTCGGGCTTGAAACCCCACATCTCCTCCATCATAGGTTCAATGCGAACGGGCGCGCCGTAGTCATGCTCAGGCAGCGCCCGTCTGATGCCTTTTGGCACACCGGTTGTACCCGAGGAGTACAACATCATACTACCGGCGGGTTCGTAATCTTGGGGCACTGTGGCATAGCCCTGAAAGGCATCCACCAGTGGTTTAAAATCATCGATGCCGCCAGCCACACTAAAATGGTGTGTTACACCCAGATTATTTTTCAGCGCATAGCTCGCCAATGGTTCAAGCGTTGCATCGGCAATTAAAACCGACGCACCACAATCTTCGATAATATAGCTCGCTTCCTGGCTGGAAAGGTGACAATTGACAGGCGTAAAATACAAACCGCTGCGCTGAGCCGCCCACACAGTGAGGAAGTACTCAACACGATTTGTCATCAAAATTGCTATGGTATCGCCGCGCCGCAAGCCGATATCGTTAAACAGGTTAGCGAGTTGCGCAGATTGACGTTCTAGCTCGCTAAAAGTCAAGGTCTGGCCGCACTCGGTGACTAGTGCCGGCTTAGTCGAAAATCTATTGGCGTGATCAATCAGCTTCATCAAATTTTTTTCAACTAGGAACCCACTTTAAAAGATAATAATGACTTTCGAAGAATTTCGGATAATGGTTTAGACTGCCCACCATCAACACGTACCAAACTAACACGCGAATGCGCCACCGGCGAACCCTTTTGCAACATTAAACATGACTGTGTGAAAGAGCTCGCTCCCACCTCGGCAACACCTAAATAAATGCGCACCGATTCAGGATAAAACACCTCTCCAATATAATTGATCAGCGAAGAGGCAACGACAAGTTTTTCATCGCTAGCGCTCATATTCTCGTATTCTGTATTTCTATAGCAAAGAGCAAACTTCAACCGCCCTTCTTCAAAGAGGCGCGCTACAGACACATTATTAACATGGCTATTAACATCGATGTCGCCAAAGCGAAGTTGCACTGCTGTAGAGAACGGATAATAGCCTGGCTGCAACTCCTCAGGAAATGGCCGCAAATTATTTTTCAAATAAACTCCTAGCCTAGAGGCAGATACTAAAATTTGATAGTGCCGTACGGTGACACAAGCAATACTATTGCCGCCCCGGGGCCGCCGTGGTACTCACGTTGCCCTGCAATATACCAGCTAATCTGAAGGCCTAGCTCGCAACAAAGTCCTGCTTGGCAAAAATTTTAAACTTCTGCTTTTTGATCAGCCACTTCCCTTCAATTTTTTCCAGATCCCAGCGATAGTTCACTGTGAACGTGTTGCGCTTAAACATTGTCAACATCTTCAAGTGGCCTATCGCCTTCGAATCACTGATCATATCGGAATAAAAGCCCGTTGCATGATGTCCCAAACAGTCAGGCGCCGATGAAAAAAACGTCCTGATCTGCTCGTGCCCCTTAAACGCTTTACCATACACAGCAGTCGCATCTATTTCTGCATCTTCAGCAAAAAGGCTAAGCGCAGTATCCCAATCCTTAGCATCACAGGCGTTACAATAACGCGTACCCATTTCTGTAAACGTCAATTTAGCTAACAATTCATCACCGCTCATTTTTTAACTCCTCAATTGTACTATCTGATAAATGTCGAACCCACCGACAAACTAAACGCCTGTTACTTTAAGAAGTCGGTCGGTCGCTTCTCTTTAAGGGCTCGTAGCCCTTCCTTAAAATCTGGCTGTTTCAAGGCTATATTCATATCCTCAACAGAGCGCGTGTAGGCTTCGCTGAATCCACCCTCAGCATCGAAGTTAAGCTGGCGCTTCATACACTTCATTGAAAAACCCGAACTCTCTTTAGCTAAACGCCTGGCGTATGTCATAGTTTCATCGAGCAATACATTAGGCTCGAAAACTTTTTGCAACCAGTTGAGTTCGTGAGCCTCATCCCCACTCAGCCTGTCGCCCTCTAAAAGAATCTGGAATGCATTGGCTCGCCCCATCATCCGCGGTAACAGCCATCCTAAACCGTATTCAGCCGGCAGCCCCAATTTGGCAAAAGAACTTTTTATAACGCTATTTGTTGCGCCAAACCTAAGATCAGCATAACTGGCAACCAGAAAACCAACGCCTGCGCAGGCTCCGTTCACTGCTGCGATAACAGGTACTGACAAAGCCATCGGATAGGCATGATTTCGTTGAAACTGCTCTGGGGTGCCATCGGGATAAGGCGGCAAATCCAGGCTCGCTTTCTGATACTTTCCACCAGACTTTTCAATACCATCGAGCTTTTGTGTATCTGCGCCAACGCAAAAATCGTGACCGGCTCCCGTCACCACAACCACCCTAACACTGGGGTCTGTATGGGCATGATGTAGAGCCCAGCGATATTCAACTGACATACGCCCACCCCAGGCATTTCTGCGCTCTGGATAATTCAGAGTGAGCAAACCAACGCCTTCACTAGCGCTATAGCTGATTTTTTCAAAGGATTCAGGTTTCATTCAATTCAACACTCTTAATGTAGTAAATCGGGCAGGCAATTCTATAAAGCCGCCTGCAGGCGCAATAACTCAGCAAGCGAAAAGCACGGTAGCTAGTTGGAGGTTCATTGAAGTTTGAAATACAGCTGGGAAGCCATGACAGCGATAGATTTGTCGCACTCACCATTCGCCTCCATGGTCGCGAAATCAAGCAAAGCCTGCTCATGCGCCACCATTGACACTGCGAGTTCACGATACTGCACGGGTGCGCTATCAGTAATCTGTTGGTAGCGCTCCAACGCAAGCGGAAGTTGCTGACACATCGCATCAATCATTTCATCCCAGTCGTTCAGCGATTTGAATGCTTCAATAATGCCTTTGGCTTCCACGCGCGAAGCTTCTGCAGTGGTCAGAGGCAACCCCAACGCTAGCAGAGCAGGCCTCAATCGCGCCTTAGTTTCGGTCTCTAGCTGCAGTATGGTTGCAATTTTGAGCTGCTGATCGGGTTCGGTGAAGCGATGCAAGAGCTGTTCTGAGAAGAGCTCACCGACAATCTCACTCTGATACAGCTCCATGAGATCTTTCTTGAATTGTTCAGTGCTCATCTTGATAACTGTCCACGACAATAACGATTGTCATCCAATAAATTGATTAGGCATAAGCGTTGCGCCGGCAAAGCCAAACCCCAAGCATAGCTCTATAAAATCAGCCTAGCAGTTCGCTAACCACGAGGGCGCCGAGTCTGGCTTGCGCATGGCCTCGAGCGTTCGAGCCAGGAATTTTTCGTTCCAGACTCTTATGTTACCTAATTTCAAAGCGAGATCTCGGGATCGCTTGAGGTACAAATGGCAATCCAGCTCCCATGTGTAACCCATGCCACCATGCAGGTGCAGCCCCTCTCGCGAGGCATACTCATAACACTCACAGGCACTTATACGCGCGGCACTGGCAGCCATTGGAAGCTCAATGCTGTCTGAGGCTAACGCCCATGCACCATAGTAGGCATTAGAGCGCGCCAGTTCGTTTTGGGCATACATAGTTGCCAAAGTGTGTTTTACGGCCTGGTAAGAGCCTACTGCACGGTTAAACGTTTTTCGCTCTTTAACATATTCGGTTGCCATTTCTTGGCAACGCTCTGCGCCACCCAACTGCTCAAAGGCAAACAGCACCGCGGCTCGGTCAAAAACGCTTTCTAAGATGCGATCGGCATCGACACCCGCCACTAACAACTCAGCGGGCTGGGCATCGAAGTGCAATCGGGCTAGGCGCTGGGATGGATCGACAGCATTCGCCACTTCACTCTTCAACGCAGCAGAAGACCGAGTAATTACCAACACTGATTCGCCCACTGTATTTTTCGCCAGCACGACAAACAGGTTGGCCAGTGTGCCATGCGGCACGGCATGCCTAATGCCGTAAAGCTTGCCATGCTCATATAACACCGAATCGCCATCGCGCGCAGAGTTCACCCAGGCCATGGTGCCAATGGTTTCGCCCGTCGCAAGCCCTGGAAGATATTGTTGCTTCTGCTCTTCAGATCCGCACCTGAGAATCGCTTCCACCGCCAAGTAAATACTCGAAGATAAAGGTACTGGTGCAACCACTCGACCCAGCTCCTCTGCAATCAAGCAGAGTTCCAAATAGCTCATACCCAAACCGCCATAGGCTTCAGGAATTGCAACACCTAGCCAGCCAAGTTCGGCGATCTCCTGCCACAGGGGATGTAAATACTCTCCGTCCTGTTCATGGTAATCCCGGAACGATTTCATATCGCCACGATCTGTTAAAAATCGGCGAGCCTCATTCTTGATAAAATACTGGTCTTCGTTGAAGTCAAAATTCATGTTGGTCTAATTCCGGAAGCAACTACTAACATCAACGAACTTCGTGCTTGGACTTTTTGGCCGTCGATCTGTCAACCTGTCCATCCATTAAATTATTAACCTGTATATACAGCATTGCTCTGTCCATCGCCGCAGTTAAACCGTAATCCAGTGACTGCCACACAGCTTTCACTGTACCCTGCGTTGCAAGCGTTGGCTTGCTTGCAACTTTTGCAGCAAGTTCGCGAGCTCGCGCCCACAACTCCGCCCTAGAGTTTAAAACTTCGCTAACCAAACCAATGCGAAGCGCAGTAGACGATGACATGCGCTCGTCATTGCCCAACAGATTCATCCGCATAACTTCTCCATAGGCTATGCGCCGTGTCAGGCCAATAGGTTCGCAGGCACTCACCATACCGAAACTGACATGGGGATCAAAAAACTCTGCGTCTTCAGAACAGATAACGATGTCGGACTCATTCAACCAGTAATACGCACCGCCGCAACATAAACCATGAACAGCGCAAATCACCGGCTTCCACATTTCATTTTGCTTTGGCCCAATCTTTTTGCCTGGGTCCCATTGAGACCAGACCACGCCTTCGCGCCAGATTGAATCTTTTTCTGTGACGTCCTTGCCCGTTGAGAACGCTCGGCTATCGGCTGCTCGCACAACTACTGCATGCACACTATCGTCGAGCTTAATTTGCTCCCACACAGCGGCCATCTCTTCAACCATCTGGCTGTTAAACGTGTTCATAATGTCGGGACGATTGATTGTGACCGTAGCGACATGGTCGTCATGAACTTCATATTTAATTGTTTGATACATAAGCGCCCTTATTTTACTCTTACTAACGTCACCGAACTGCGAATAATTTTCTAACTTCGGCGAGGCTGACTTTCATGGAAGGTGTGCGAGGCAACTGCTCGACAACCTCGATATGCACAGGCACAAAGTAACTGGTCATGTTAGCTTTAGCCCACTCCTTAAGCTCATTTTCAGTGGGCGCCTCAGCGTAATTTCTCGCCTCTACTGCGGCAACTGGAATCTGGCCCAAACGGGCATCCTCCAACCCAACAACAACTGCCTCTTTAATCGATTCGTGCTTTTCAAGAATATCGGAAACTTCCGAAGGAACGATTTTGAATCCGCCTCGGTTAATGGCAGAGTCGGCACGGCCCTTGAGCCATATAAATTCATCGGCATCGATCGATGCAAGATCTGTGGTAGCAACCCAGCCGTCTTCCATCATCTGGTTTGAGCGCACCTGCAAAATACCTGCTTCGCCCGCGGGCAATGGTTGCCCCGTTTTCTGATCGACCACCCGCAACTCTACCCCGTCGTAGGCGCGTCCTACACTACCTAGCTTGCTATCCCCAAACTCTTTACGCATTGGCAAGTCCCAGCCACATACTGCACCTGAGAATTCGGTTGCCCCGTAAGTGGAAAGAATGGGCACATTGAAGCGCTCTTCAAACGCTTTCTGGGTCTCGGTTGAAAGGGGCGCTGTACCCGATCGGATACACAACAAACTCGCTATCGTCTTTGGTGGCAGCTCCGATTCGAGAACCATATTAATCATCGCAGGCACCAGAGAGCACACGCGAATCTGATGCCGCTCTACCGCCGCAGACCACTTGCGCACATCGAACTTCTCCAGCAGAGAAATTGGGCGAACACCCAGCAGAGAATGCAACACCCAAAATAGTCCGCCGATGTGAACGAGCGGCTGCGTAATCAATGCAGGCTTCTCCATGATTCTTTGATGCGATTCACCCGCTCCGCCTGCAGGAATTTTACTGTAAGCAGAGCTAAGGTTTTTAAGGCCAATCGGTATACGTTTAGGTTTGCCAGTAGTGCCGCTACTTTGAATCAAAACGGCAACGTCTGGCCGAGGCGCCGAAAACTGTCCCTCGTCCCGGGTAACAACGCCAGCTCGCGTTTTTACATGGTCGGTCTCTCTTGTCTCGTCCAGCGAAATGGCCAATTCCAGTTGATTCTGCAACCCGGCATCCAGACCAAGAGAATCCCAGTCTGAATTCCCTGCAATAACAACCCTGGCATCAAGATCCTTAAGGTCTCCAACTATTTTTTCGGCTGACCCAAAGGGGTTAATCGGTGTCAGGCAGCGACCACTGCAGATTACGGCACAAAACGCAGCCACCTGGTGCGGCCTATTGCGACAAAGCAGAGCAACTTCGGCGCCTTCGGGCACGCCTTTACGATCGAGAAGCTCGCACAACTGGTCGATGGTCTCAGCAATAAACGACCAGTGGTACCACTTTTCGTCAAGCTCGATGGCATTTGCCCCGGGATCAATGGAGCAATTGGCCTTCATTACGCTCCTTAATGTATTTTCACCCATTAACCGCTCTCTTAATTGTTTGCATTCGGGCATTCACAGAATGCACCGTGTTTTGAATCCGTGTGCCGCAGAAAACCCAAAATACCGCTAAACACCCAAAAGAATAAAAGACTAAAGATCTTTGAACGCCTTGCCTTTGTCTAGCCGTGGCTCTCCAGGCAGGCCGAGAGCTCGCTCACCAATGATATTCATCAAAATTTCGTCTGCACCACCGGCAATGCGCAATCCGGGCGCCCATAAGTAAGCATCGAACAGTCTTTGCATCAGCGGATGAGTTGCATCATCAATAACCGCGCCATTCTCTTCATACAAACCCATGAGATAGGCACTAAGCTCCTGGTTTAGGCGGCAGGACATAAGTTTTAAAATTGACGCTTCGCTACCAAGCGTTTTACCTTTTGCCAACACCGTGAGCATACGCGACGTGAAATTTTCCTGCGCGCATTTACTAACAAGGCAACTAGCCAGGCTCTGTCGCACATCATCTCTTTCTATAGCTTTAACACCACCCACTTCACAGTTTTCGCTCATCTCCAACAACGACAACATAGAGGGCATGCGCGTGTTGAGGCGCTTGAAGCGCTCGGCGGTTAAGGCCTGCATTGCAATTGACCAGCCTTGGTTTACCTCTCCAAGCCTATCCGTGTCGGGAATAACGAGCCCATCCAGAAAAACTTCGTTGAATTCACTGTGACCAGATATCTGTTTAATCGCCCTGACTTCTATACCAGGCGAGCACATATCAACCAGAAAGAATGTCAGCCCCTTGTGTTTTGGTACATCCGGGTCTGTTCGCGCCAACAGAATGCCATAATCAGAAACCTGTGCGCCCGATGTCCAAACCTTCTGTCCGTTAACAATCCAGTTATCGCCGTCTTTTTCAGCACGGGTTCGCACCGCGGCCAGATCAACCCCGGCGTTGGGCTCTGAAAACAGCTGGCACCAGATGAGTTCGCCACGCAGCGTGCGCGCAATTAAACGCTTTTGCTCCTCCGTACCATACTCCATAATGGGGGGAAGACATTGCCCGATACCGACTGAAAAATAATTGAATGGCCTGGGAAAGCGACGCTCCTCCTGATCGAAGATAGCTGCCTGCATCCAGGTGCCGCCCATTCCGCCGTATTCTCTGGGCCAAACAATGTGCGCATAGCCTGCTTCAGCTTTTTTCTGCTGCCATGCACGACAACGCGCTATATCGTTGTCGGTGTACAATTCATCCGGCAGCGTCTCTTTCAATTCCTTTCCGCTGACGGTCAACCACTCTCTGACCTCAGCACGAAAGGCAGCATCTTCGCTAGAATCACCAAAATCCATAACTTAAAAAACATCCTCGTAATTCACACACCGGTAGGCAAAACAAACTCTGGTTTAGCGCCGACTCAGCTATTGCTTGCCCTTGTTACTGCGCGGGCGCCGGCAAATTTATTGTCTTGAACTCAAGATAGTCGTACATGCCTTCTTCTCCGAGTTCACGACCAAGACCAGACGACTTGTAACCACCAAAGGGGGCAGCAACATCCATTGAAAAGCCATTAATTGAGAAGTTGCCCGCTTCTATCCGGCGCGCAACCTTTAAACCT